>Ga0308021_10000165_pt1 | contig 30579 bp, 25 predicted proteins | sample Neamet351_FD_201296 | JGI IMG/M metagenome (GOLD analysis project Ga0308021, IMG submission 201296) | Marine microbial communities from water near the shore, Antarctic Ocean - #351 | ecosystem: Environmental > Aquatic > Marine > Unclassified | place: Southern Ocean | collected 2014-10-02
CCGCTTGCCTTCGTTACTGGTGCGCACCAGGCAAAAAATCCAATCGGCATGCTGGGCAACAGTGGTCCACACCTTGGAGCCATTGACCACATAATCATCGCCGTCTACTTCGGCCTTGGTTTTCAGAGATGCCAAGTCAGAACCCGCACCCGGTTCCGAATAGCCCTGACACCACCAGATGTCGGTGGCCAGGATTTTAGGCAGAAACTCTTCTTTCTGCTCAGGCGTACCGAAGGTGTAGATAACGGGTGCCACCATGGTCAAACCAAACGGTATGACGTCACCTACGCCCGCGGCGGCGCGCTCGCTGTCATAGATAAATTTCTGAGTGGAGTTCCAACCCGTACCACCGTATTCAGCGGGCCAACCCGGAGCAATCCAGCCCTGCTTATGCAGCTTCTTTTGCCATTCGGTAACGGCTTGCTTGAAGGTGTCATCGTTGGCGATGCGATCCTTCAAATCCTGCGTGTAATGGGTGGCAAAAAAACCCCGAACCTCATCGCGAAAGGCGATATCTTCGGCAGAAAATGACGTATCCATGGTAAAACCTCTCTTATTCAGCCTGGAACAACTTAAGGAAGCCAAATAGCTCCCCGGTGTCCGATAGGCCGCCTGCTACTGAAATTGTTCCATTGGCCAGGGCCAGCGGGAAGCTCTTTTGTCCGGTAACCAAATCTATCCAGTCACCGGTATTAACGGTTACTTCTATTGCTTTTTCGATGTTGGCTTGCGCCGGTGCAGTCAACTGCGTTACCACAGCGATTTGATTGCGAATATGCATTTCGAAACGCTTGTCCTGGTCGGGAAACACAAACACGACACGCTGATTAACACCAACGCTTGCTAGTGGGTTCAGGTTCATCGCCATGGTTTTCAAAATACCTTCAATGGGAAAGCTCTTGGCAAACTCGGCCCGCTCCGGGGTTATTCCCGAAACATCTATAGTGATTCTATTTTCGAGATCTAGCGCGTCGGTTAGATACCAATTGCGCGCATTGGGATTGGCCGTTTCCGCAGCAAGTTGGCGTAAGGCTTGCGCTTTGAGTTGCTTTGCCTGCTGCGGATTACCATCGCGTGATTGTAATATCAGATCAGCTAATTCGGCGGCCCACTGCGGGTCACCATCGTCCAGGCTTTGTTGAGCGCTGACCAGCACCGTTTCGGCCCCGCCACTCAGACTCACCAGCCGTTGAGCGCGTTTCTGCTTGGGCGTGGGGAAGAGCGTCGAGCTATTACCATCAAACCAACCCAGGTAACCATCGTAAACCGAGCGCACAGACCATGCCACAGTGCCATAAAAAGGCTGCAGCCAGGGGTGGCCAGCCAAGTGGGGAGGCAATTTTATAGTTTCGGCCAGCTCATCGGCGTCCATCCCGTTGTTCATACCCTGTACAGTTTGGTCGTGCACATACTTTATCGCGTCGCCGTAAGCTTCGAGGATACTATCGATTTCGGCTGCGCCTGCTACCGGACGAGTGTGGCTGGGCACCAGATACTGCGCGCCCAGTGAACGTATTTGCGCAATGGTCTTTGACCATTTCAGCACATCGCGATAACCCGTGCCGCGAATTGTGTACAGATTGGGAAACGCTTTGTAGACATTGTCACCCGGCAGCAACACCCGCTCATCGGGCAACCACACCACAATCTGGTCGTCGGTTTCACCGGGGCTGTGAATGAGCTGTAGCCGACGCCCCGCAATGTTCAACTCGAGAGTGTCGCTAAAGGTGTTAGTGGGCCTGAGCAACCCATAGACATCGGTGTCACTATTAGGGGAGCGAGCCAATGCTGGACCAATACCGTCGTTCACAATACGCTCACCCCCCATCTCGAGGTAGTTGCCAAACATATGGTAAGAGCGCACTTCAATCACCGGACGCAGCACATTCATAATGCGCTCAACATGACTCCAGGTTGAGTCGTGGGCGTACACCGGAACACCGCCGTTGGGGGCAAACACTTTGGCGCCAAATAGGTGGTCGGTATGATTGTGCGTGTAGATGATGGCTTTTACCGGTTTGTCGGTAATTTTATCAAATTCGGCTTTAACTTTTCTGGCAGCTGACATCGACTCGGTGGTATCGACAATGATGACGCCGTCGTCACCTTCAATCATAATGGTGTTGGCCAAGGCATAGCCAACCGCTACGAATATGCCGTCGGTTACTTCTATAACGGCCTGGTCAAATTCCGCCGAATGGGCCTCCAGCTCGGCACTGCCGGCTGCGGGTGCCCTGCTCACCGTGTCACTGTGCTCAGCACTGCAGCCCAGCACTATGCTCACGGCGAGAATTGACAGTAATAATTGGCATTGGCGCATAAATAATAGCTCGAATAAGTGCATGAATGGATCTCGCGGGACGGGCTTTTGACCTTACAGTATGTTTTTAATTAATTGGGCATGGACTTTAGCGAGTCCCATTGAACAAGACAAGGATTCACCGTGACATATTTATTGACTGTAGAGCTCGGCGACAGGGCCGCCACCGGTAGTTTCTAGTAGAGCATACTGTAGAGTTTGCGCTGGTACTGCGAAGCCAGCGGATCGCCTTTGCCCAGACTGGCAATAGTGTCTAGCAGTGTCTTGCGGGTGGCACCGCCGGCGTGATCCTTATCGATTGCCAGAACATCAATCAAGAGATCCATGGCCTCTTTGTAATGGCCCGTGCTGGTGTAGTGCACCGCCAAGCTACAACGCAAATCCAGATTATCCGGGTCGGCGCTCAGCTGCTCTTCCAGGGCATCAACTTCCGGCGACTTAGCCGCCTCGCGTTTGATCTTCAGCTGGGCCACCAACTGCTCATACGCTGCGTCCTGATCTGCCATACGAATGTCGGCGAGGATCGTCTCAGCCTCATCCAGGCGCTTACACTCAATCAACACATGCACTAACGCGACGGTCACCTCATATTGTCTGCCCGACTCTTCCCACGCCTGACGCAGGGGAGCCAGCGCAGCGCTAAAATCTTCGCGCTCCATCGCTTCATTGGCAATTTGCAGCAGCGCATCCCAGGGTTTGGGCAGGTATTTGGAGAGCATTTCGCGAACTTCAACTTCACTCTGGGCACCGGCAAAGCCATCTACCGGCTGACCGTTCTGAATAACCATGACCGTAGGCAGGCTGCGCACACCAAACTGCTGAACAATGGCCTGCTGTTCGTCGGCATTCACCTTGGCCAGCAAAAAAGCGCCCTGATATTCATTGGCGATTTTCTCCAGCAAGGGCATTAACACCTTGCATGGCTCACACCAGTCGGCCCAAAAATCGACCACTACCGGGCGATTATTCGACTCTTCAATCAGCAGCGCAGCCGCGTTGGTCTCATCGATATTAACAATAAATTCGTTCATGCTACGCTCCCTTGAAACCCAGAACGTCCTGCATATCAAACTGGCCGGCGGGCTGCACTACCAACCAAGCTGCGGCACGCACAGCACCGCGGGCAAAAGACATACGACTTGAAGCCTTATGGGTAATCTCTACCCGCTCGCCCTCTGCGGCAAAAGTAACCGTATGGTCGCCTACGATGTCGCCCGCGCGCACGGTAGCAAAGCCAATGGTGTTGCGCTCACGGGGGCCAGTTTGCCCCTCGCGGCCATACACCGCCACATCGGAAAGGTTGCGCCCTAATGCGCCTGCCACCACTTCGCCCATACTCAAAGCGGTTCCCGAGGGGGCATCCACTTTATCGCGGTGATGGGCTTCGTAAATTTCAATATCGGAGTCAGCGCCTAACACTCGCGCTGCGGTGTCCAGCAATTGAAAGCAAAGGTTCACTCCAACACTGTAATTTGACGCCTTGCACAGCGCGATACTCCGGCTTGCCTTAACCAGCTCTGCATCCTGCTCTGGGGTAAACCCGGTGGTGCCAATGACAATGGCTTTACCCGCAATGGCACACAGCGCGGCATTCGCCACTGTGGCATCGGGTACGGTAAAGTCGACGAGCACATCAAAGCTATCTAGGGTTGCGGCAAGGTCGTCGACAACGCATATTCCATTACTGCCCTGACCCAACATCTCACCGGTATCCATACCAATGAAACTGCTGCCCGGACGCTCGATAGCGGCGGCGAGCTCCACGCCCTCCGCCAGTGCAATTGCCTCAATCAGGGTGCGCCCCATTCTTCCAGCTGCACCTGTCACCGCTACGTTTATACTCATGGCTTCATGTCATCAAAAAATGTTTTTACGCCCTCAAACCAGCTGTGCTGTTTGGGCGAGTGCCTAGTGTCGCTATCTCCCATGCTCTGGGCAAGCTCCTGAAACAACTTTTTCTGCCCTTTACTCAGGTTTACTGGTGTTTCCACTACAGCGCGGCACATTAAGTCACCAATACTACCACCGCGCACCGGCTTAACGCCCTTGCCTCGCAATCTAAACGATTTGCCGGTTTGAGTCTCCGCCGGAATTTTGAGTTTTACACGGCCATCCAATGTGGGTACTTCCAGTTCGCCACCCAGTGCTGCATCGGCAAAGGTAATGGGTATCTCGCAGTATAAATGCTTGCCGTCTCGCTCAAAGATAGAATGCGCCTTGACCGACATTTGTACAAATAAATCGCCAGGGGGCCCACCGTCCGGCCCCGCCTCGCCTTCTCCTGACAGGCGGATACGGTCGCCTGTGTCCACCCCAGGAGGTACTTTAACCGACAAGGTTTTAGTCTGCTCTACACGGCCCTGGCCATGGCACTTGCCACAGGGGTCGCTGATGCTTTTGCCCTGACCACGGCAGGTGGGACAGGTTTGTTGCACCTGAAACAGACCTTGCTGCATGCGAACCTGGCCGGCGCCGCCGCAGGTGCCGCAGGTTGTGGGCGAGGTGCCTTTACGGGCACCAGAGCCATCACATTCTTCACAGCCAACTAGCGTGGGCACGCGAATTTCGATGGTGGTGCCTTTCACTGCATTTTCTAGGGAAATATCCAGGGTATAGCGCAAATCGGAACCGCGCTGCGGGCCACCTCGACCGCGACCACCACCGCCGAAGATATCGCCGAACACATCGCCAAATATGTCGCTGAAATTGCCTCCGCCTCCGCCACCGCCGCCACCCATACTGGGGTCTACCCCGGCGTGGCCATACTGATCATAGGCCCCTTTTTTCTGGCCATCTGACAGAATTTCATAGGCCTCGGAAGCCTCTTTAAACTTGTCTTCCGCATCGGGTGCATCCGGGTTTCTATCCGGGTGATACTTCATCGCCACACGGCGGTAGGCCGTTTTAATTTCCTTGGCGTCAGCGCTTTTGCTAACCCCCAGTACTTCGTAATAATCTCGTTTTGACATAGAAAATTCTGGTGTATTTGTACAAGTTTCTGAAACGACTACGCGGGCACTAAGGCCCGCGTGGTCAAATTAATGGGGCGGCCAGGCCACCCCGTAACAAAGACGCTTACTTCTCGTCTTCTTTTACTTCCTCGAACTCCGCATCGACAACATCACCATCGACCACATCGTCAGCCTCCCCACCGCCCGCCTCTTGAGCGGCTCCGGCTGCTTCTGCCGACGCTGCCTGAGCCGCGTACATCTTCTCGGCCACGGGGCTGGTTGTCTCGGTCAGCTTAGTTGCCGCTGCATCGATGGCTTCCTTGTCGTCACCCTTAAGGGCTTCTTCTGCCTCGGAGATTGCCACTTCAATCGCAGCCTTCTCGTCGTCAGTAGCGTGTTCAGCCGCCTCTTCCAGCGTTTTCTTCGACGCATGCATCAAACCTTCACAGGTGTTGCGTGCCGCAATCAGCTGTTCGAACTTGGCGTCGGCATCGGCGTTGGCTTCAGCGTCTGCAATCATGCTCTCGATATCTTCATCGCTCAGGCCGCCTGAGGCCGTGATACGAATAGATTGCTCTTTATTTGTAGCCTTATCCTTGGCAGACACATTCAGTATACCGTTGGCATCCAGGTCGAAGGTTACCTCGATCTGCGGCATGCCTCGAGGTGAAGGCGGAATGTCAGTCAGGTCGAAACGGCCCAGTGACTTGTTCTGCGCGGCTTGCTTGCGCTCACCCTGCACCACGTGAATGGTGACTGCAGACTGGTTGTCTTCTGCCGTTGAGAATACCTGCGACTTCTTGGTAGGAATCGTGGTGTTTTTCTCAATCAGCGGCGTTGCAACCGCACCCATAGTCTCGATACCCAGGGTCAGCGGAGTAACGTCCAGCAGCAACACGTCTGTCACCTCGCCTGCGAGAACACCACCTTGAATAGAGGCTCCCATGGCTACCGCTTCATCGGGGTTTACGTCCTTGCGTGGCTCTTTGCCAAAATAGTCGGCAACCACACTCTGTACCATTGGCATACGCGTTTGTCCGCCCACCAAAATAATGTGGTCGATTTCGCTGGGGCTGAGTCCAGCATCTTTCATGGCCGCTTTCACCGGCGCCATGGAGCGGGTAACCAGCTCTTCTACCAGTGACTCGAGCTTAGCGCGAGACAGCTTCACAACCAGGTGCTTAGGCCCGGAAGCATCGGCGGTAATGTAAGGCAGGTTTATCTCAGTTTGCTGCGTAGTCGACAGCTCAATCTTGCCTTTTTCTGCCGCTTCTTTAAGACGCTGCAGTGCTAGCGGGTCATTGTGCAGGTCGATACCGCTCTCTTTTTTGAATTCTGCTGCCAGATATTCGATGAGACGCATGTCAAAGTCTTCACCACCCAGGAAAGTGTCACCGTTGGTAGAGAGCACTTCAAACTGGTGCTCGCCGTCTACTTCGGCAATCTCGATGATGGAGATATCGAAGGTACCGCCACCGAGGTCATAAACCGCAATAGTCTGGTCGCCCTTGCCTTTGTCCATACCGTAGGCCAGTGCCGCGGCAGTTGGCTCGTTGATGATGCGCTTCACATCCAGACCAGCAATTTTACCGGCATCTTTAGTCGCCTGACGCTGGGAGTCATTGAAGTAAGCCGGCACGGTAACCACCGCTTCGGTCACGGGCTCACCCAGGTACTCTTCAGCGGTTTTCTTCATTTTCATGAGAATTTCAGCGGAAACCTGTGGTGGCGCCATTTTGTCGTCTTTTACCTGAACCCAGGCGTCACCATTATCGGCGGCTATAATTTTGTAAGGCACCATAGAGATGTCTTTTTGCACAACGTCATCTTTAAACTTACGGCCCACTAGACGCTTCACCGCATATAGAGTGTTGTGCGGGTTGGTCACAGCCTGGCGCTTGGCGCTCTGACCGACCAGAATCTCACCATCGTCGGTGTAACCCACGATGGACGGTGTAGTGCGATCGCCCTCGGAATTCTCGATAACCTTGGGTTTGCCACCATCAAGTACTGACACACAGGAGTTGGTGGTGCCTAAATCGATTCCTATAATTTTTCCCATTTTGCTTCTCCAGTTTTTCGGGCCGGCTCACGCTAGCCATTTCAAATTTGCTTGTTGTATATATTGGCCCAATTTGACCGATTTCAAGGTCGGGCCGTTAATTTTTGTGCCCAAGGCTCAACTTGGCGCTTTACTCACCATAACCATAGCTGGGCGCAGCAGGCGGCCATTGAGAACATAGCCTTTTTGCATCACCAAAGTGACCGTATTGGGCTCGACCTCAGGGTTTTCCATCATGCTCATAGCCTGATGAAACTGAGGATCAAAGGGCTCACCCAGGGGGTCCACGACTTCAATTTTGAATTTAGCCATGGCATCTACAAAGCTCTTCAGCGTCAGCTCCACACCTTCGGCGATGGGGCGCACCAGCTCTTCGTTTTCTGGGGCTGCCTCTAGAGCGCGCTCCAGATTGTCCATAACCGGCAGCAACTCTTTGGAAAACTGCTCCAGGGCAAACTTGCGGGCTCTTTCCACATCTTGCTCGGCGCGGCGCTTCACATTTTGGGCATCGGCCTGGGCACGCAAGGACGCATCCCTAGCCTCTGTGGCATCGAGCTGCAGCTGTGCAATCACATCTTCCAGGCTGGGCTCTGCATCGTCCTCGGTGGCCTGTACGGTTTCTTCCAGGCCAGACTGAATCTCGGCGTCAGCCTCCCTTGGAGCGTCAGCCTCCCTTGGAGCGTCATTCTCGTCAATATCGGATGGTTTTTGATCGTTTTTCGCCACTGGGCTACTCCATTGTTCAGGGGTTAAAATTCTTGCTAGAGCAGCGGATATGGGGGTGACAGAGGGCTATATCAAGCCTTGGAGGGCCAATAGTCGGATTTTTATACGATATTAGGTGCGCTGGCTATCGCGAAAGTGCAGAACTGAGCATTCTGGCGGTCACATCGACAATGGGAATGACTCTTTCATAGGACATTCGGGTAGGACCTATAACGCCCAACACCCCCAGCTGACGCACGCCGTCGTTGTAAGGAGCAGTGACCACGCTGTAATCATCAAAGGTGGTATAGCCCGACTCTTCGCCAATAAAAATCTGAATGCCATCAGCTGTTGAGCAGCGATCCAGCAAGTGGAGCAGGTCTTTTTTCTGTTCAAAGGCCTCAAACAAATGACGCAAACCACCCAACTCCTCGGCGGTAGCATTACCCAGCAGACGCGACTCGCCCGCCACCAGGTACTCCTCCTGCCCTGCACCCTGGTCTAGCGCTTTGCTGGCAAGGTCTAAGGTGGCCTGCATATAGTTATCGATTTGGCTGCGCGCCTCGTGCATTTCACGCACGATTTGCTCCTGCACCGTATTCAGCGGATGGCCCGAAAAACGCTGGTTTACCATCGCTGCGGCATCGTGCAATTCGGTGGCGGTATAGAGGCGCTGCGTGTGAATAATCTTGTTTTGTACTTCGCGCTCGTTCACCACCAAAATAACCAGCACACGATTGCCAGACAGTGGCAGAAACTCCACTTGCCGCAGCTGATTGGAATTTTGCCGCGGCACGGTAACCACCCCCGCCTGCGCGGTGATGCTAGACAGCAGCGAACTGGCCGACTGCACCAGCTCGGTGGACGTTCTATCGGGGTTTAGCCCGGCCTGCAGGGCCGATACGTCTTCATTGTCGATGGGGCTCATCTGCAACAGGCTGTCTACGAACAACCTGTAGCCCGCAGCGGTGGGCACACGCCCAGCTGAAGTGTGTGGAGAGTGCAAAAAGCCGCGCTCTTCAAGGTCGCACAATACATTGCGAATAGTCGCTGCACTTACAGGTAAACCCGCTTCTTGCATCAGGGTTTTGGAGCCAACCGGCTGGCCATCGCGAATGTGTCGTTCCACCAGTGCTTTTAGCAATACCTGCGCCCGACCTGATATCTCTTTCTTCGCCATATAGCCCCACTACGTCAATTCACCTTGATTTGTAACACAACGGGCAATTATGGTCGAGAGAGATGTTTATGCGCGGCCATAGTTAAGGTATAAGTAAGCTCAATCATTGCTACGACTAAGCGCCATACAACGATAAAAATACCATGCTCACACACATCAGTATCAGCAATTACACCATTGTCAGCTCACTGGAGATGGAATTTCAGGCGGGTATGACAGTGATCACCGGAGAAACCGGCGCGGGCAAGTCCATTATGCTCGACGCTCTGGGCCTGTGTCTGGGTGACCGCGCCGACCCCAAGGCAGTGCGCCACGGTTGCGAGCGGGCGGAAATAAACGCTCAATTCGACATTAGCGACATACCCGCAGCCAAGGCCTGGTTGGCTCAGCGCGACCTGCTACAGGGTGATGAATGTATTTTACGCCGCATTGTTACGGGCGAGGGGCGCAGCCGTGCGTACATCAACGGCAGCGCATCTACCCTGCTCGACTGCGGTGATTTTGGCGAGCTGCTCATTGACATCCACAGCCAACACGCCCACCAGTCACTGCTGCGCAAAGACAACCAGCGCCAAATTCTAGATGCCTTTGCCGGCCATCAGGCGCTGGCCAGCAACGTGGAGCAAACAGCCTCCGACTGGCTGCGCACCCGGCGCGAACTCGAACTACTCACCAGCGCTCAAGATGAACACAACGCCCGCGCTCAACTGCTGGCCTACCAGGTTGAAGAGCTTGACCAACTGGCACTGCAAGAAGGTGAACTTCCCGCGCTGGAAGCTGAACAAAAAGCCCTGAGCAACGCCGAGCACATTCTGCTCTCTGCCCATCAGGCACTGGATTTGTGTGAAGCCCAAGAAGGCGGTACGCAACAGGCTTTGCTTCTTTTACAGGAGGAAGCCCACAGCGAAGTGGCCGTTTCTGCCGCGCGCGAGCTGCTCGACTCCGCCGCCATACAATTGACCGAGGCCAAGGGCGAAATTCAGGCCTACATAGACCAAGTTCAAATTGACCCCCAGCGCCTGGAAGAAGTGGACAAGCGCCTCACTAGCTTTTACGACATCGCCCGCAAGCACAAAATAATGCCCGAGAAAATTTCCGAGCGACACGCCGCCCTCACGGAAGAACTGCAGCGCCTCACCCACGGCGGGGTGCACATTGAACAACTCGAACAAAATATGACAAGCCTGGCGCAGCAGTACCAGCTTGACGCGGCAACTCTGGGCAAGCAGCGCAAAGCAGCTGCCAGAAAACTGGATAAGAAGATTGGCGCCCAGCTGGGCGGACTGGCCATGGAACAATGCAAGTTTGAAGTAGCCCTGCTCTCCAGAGGCTCCAACCAGCCGCACCCCCAGGGCCAAGAAGACATCGAATTTCTCATCAGCACCAACCCGGGCGCACCTACCCAGCCATTGGGCAAAATCGCGTCGGGGGGTGAGCTATCTCGCATCAGCCTCGCCATCCAGGTGGTAACGTCCAGTGTGGGCACACAATCCAGCCTGGTGTTTGATGAGGTGGATGTGGGTATAGGCGGCGCCGTTGCCGAGTCGGTAGGAGGTTTGCTGCGCACCCTGGCCGATAAAGCCCAGGTATTATGTGTTACCCACCTAGCCCAGGTGGCTGCCCAAGGGCACCAGCACCTACAGGTGAGCAAAACTAGCGATAAAGATTCAGCTCATACCACTATGAACCAGCTGGACGACAGCGATAAGGTAGTTGAAATTGCCCGCATGTTAGGCGGCAAGAAGATTACGGAGCAGTCTATGGCGCATGCTCGGGAGATGGTCGAAAATTCGAGCTGCTAGGGCTTCTTACGAACGTACAAAACTAACGCATGATCTTCCAGCGTGTAGCCATGCTGCTCAGCAATCTCCCGCTGGCGCTGTTCAATTATTGGGTCGTAAAACTCAATGACGTCACCTGATTCTATGCAAACCATATGATCATGGTGCTCTCCTCGGGCAAGTTCGAACACAGAGTGCCCGGTTTCAAAATTATGACGTGTGACCAGACCAGCGCTCTCAAACTGGGTGAGGACACGGTACACAGTAGCCAAACCGACCTCTTCGCCGGCGTCGCGCAGGGCGCCGTAGACGTCCTCAGCACTCACATGCTGAAGCCCGGAGTCTGGAGATTCCAGAATTTGCAGGATCTTCACCCGTGGCAAGGTTACCTTCAAACCCACCTTGCGTAATTTCTGATTTTCGACGGCCATCTCGATAAGGGCTTCTCTGAGTTGTTGAGTAAGGGTATCATGCCACCCCATCAACAAAAGTGGAAGTTTAAACCCAATGCGGACTCTGCTCGTTTCTCTATTTTGCGCGATTACACTCATGTCCATCTCGGCCTGCGGCCTCGTGGGTTTTCCCGGTATTTATCGCATCAATGTGGAACAGGGAAACATCATCGACCAGGAAAAGGTCGACAAGCTAAAAATTGGTATGAGCCGCCGCCAAGTGCGCTTTATTCTGGGTACACCTATGCTCGAAGACAGCTTTAACACCGACCGTTGGGACTACACCCATACCATTCGCAATGGCAATAAGAGTATTCTTGACGAGAATCTGACGGTGTTTTTTGAGGGTGAAAAATTAATCCGCATTTCGGGAGACTTCACTCCCACGCAGGACGATCCCGAGCCTGCAACTAACATCTAACGAAGAAACATCCGAGCGCACTCACTCAGGTGCTCTACATAGCTCAAGGTATTGTGTATCCATATTCCGCTGGCCCTGCGTAAACACGCAGCCAAACGCGGGGTCCGCAACTTGCTTTTCAGACAGGAAGTTATCACCTTTAGGTCGTGTGTCAGTTTCCACCCAAGAAACCAAATCATCAAACCCATCGTTCAATTCACCATCATTGAATATGCAGTGGGACGCAGAGCGAATGGCGCGTTGCACCAAATAATTTGACTTTCCTTCCAGCTTCACCCTTTCGGAAAAAGTTATTGCGCCAGAAAATGGCGCCGTCAGATCGCCCAATCCCTGTAGATGAAGCACAGGCCCCATCAGATTTCCAGAAATCCGGATAACGCCGCCATTAATCGCCCGTTCCTGTCCCTGACGCTGCTCCCCGAGACAGACCGCCGGATCACAGTCAAAGCGTGGAATTCGTCTATTCAATGCAACTTCTGCTTTGGATAACGGATCTCCATGGACAGTCTCAAAGCGGTATTGGACCTTTTGATTTTGGATGGGCGACTTTCCCCCGTTATCAAGTGGCAACGATATATCCATGTAATACATAATCATCGTAACAGCCAAGGCGTTGAACCCGACATCGAACATTGGACGATCGCCACCACTATTAGCGCGAGCGAAATCCCGAAGTGCCAAGCCATTGGCATTGCTATTATGGGGAAAACCCTCTCCCAGTCCCGCCAGGACACGAGGGGCTACCTTGTCACGATAATACTGCGTATCGATTGGGAAGGAGAAATTCTTCAGGTAGTCAGCGACCAATTCATCGTCCTCAGCTACCAGCGCCATGGCAACGAACGCCATCTCAAAGTACGATCTAAAGGCATCTTGCGCGACACCCGTACAGACAGGCATGGCGCCATCAAATAGGTCTGGGTACAGCTGAGTTACCGTCAGAGTCGTTACTCCACCAAAAGACATTCCCCACACATAACTGCGAGTTGGTTCTGCTACCTCAGTTTTAAAGATATCGACCAACTCCACAACGTCAGCAGCGTGTTCCTCTGGAAATAAACGAAAGTCGCTATAGGAAGTGGTCGCCCAAGCGAAGCCTTTTATTATTGCGTGATCACGAAGTTGATTTGGATAGACCTCAAGAGCGCAGCCATTCTTGCTTTCTGGCTCGCAGAGAACCCCATTTCCTCGAAGCGTGACCAGAAAACCACCGTTCCAATTCTTTGGAACCTCTATCTGATAACCAGCCCCACGCTCGCTGACGCCCCACAGGGCCGTAGCCCCAGGCAGTGGCGTGAAAGGTAGGGTATCTGGATCCACAGAGTATGGCAGCGGTTCAAAGGCGTGAGCATTTTCTTGAGCCTGTACAACTGCACATGTAAGAAAGAGGAATACGACCAGCAGCACCAAGGTACCGATGGACGCCCGCGCCCTGTGAATAAAACCTGACAAATTGACCATGTTCCACTGCATCAACTTACCCACATTAGAACTCGTAGCTCAATTCCAGACCGTAGGTTCGAGGATCGCCAAACCACACAACATCCGGAGCGTTGAATCCTTTGATCTCTGAGAAGTTGATTCTGTCCAGATGATACTCATCATCCAGGAGGTTTTTGCCCCACAGAGCCAGCGACAGAGTTCCCGATTCTGATACATTCCATCGCGTTGAAATTCGAGCATCCAGGAGACTAGTGCTGACCTTCTCAGTACCTGGCGTTACATCGTAGGCATCGGTGTAGGAGTAACTGACATTGGCCAGAACTGTGCCCCACCGTACATCGTGGACATAGTTCAGGTTCGCAAAAATGGAGCTCTCCGGAGCGCCCCCGCTACCACCCTCATTGGTCACGATAATTTCCTCCGGGGTGCCCGGACGAAAAGCTGCTTCGTAGCCATCTTGTTGCGCATCGAGATAGCCATAACCTAGCGACCCAGTGAGGTCGTCGGTTAGCTTTGCAGTGACCTCGAGTTCAAACCCTTTGCTATCCCCGTCCGTATTGAAGACATTCGCACGAACAGGGTCGGCAGGATCCTGCACAGTAACTTGAATGTCACTTTGCTTATAGTGAAATACCGCCATGTTGAGCCGCACACGACCGTCCATGAGTTCTCCTTTGTAACCCAATTCAATGGCTTCCATGTCTTCCTGACCAAAGGCGAAACCATCCAAAGAGGTCGCCCCGGTGTTATATCCGCCAGAACGGAAAGCAGTGCTATAACTTGCGTATACGTTAGAGCTATCGGAGAGGTCATAGCGCAAGATGACCTGTGGATCAAAGCTGTCCCAGGTATTTGATGCCTGGGTGTCCGAAAAGGGCAATCCTGTCACATTGTCATAGGTGAATACTATTGCAGAGAGGTCTGGCAGTGGCCCCTGATTGACGAATGTCTGTACCTTTCCCTCACGCTCATCTTCAGAATATCGCCCGCCAAGAGTAATATGTAATCGCTGCTCAAACGCCTTGGGGTTCCAGTTCAATGTCCCGAATACGGCGTAGGCCTGAGTTTCAATGCGCGCGACTGACTTCCTAGCATTGGGGTTGAATTGATCGACTAGGTCTCTTGTTACGGTGCGATCTTTTCCAGAACCCGTATCTTCATCAAAATAAAATACACCGGCAGTGTACTCGATGCCGTCCGAGATATTTCCCTTAAAATTTAGTTCAATGCTGTACTGTTCGTGGTCATCCAAAACCTTGTTCTGGCCAAAAGTGGCTATCACCCTATCAGTCCAGGGCAGAAGTGACCCGTCTGTCTCGGGCCAAAAGCCCCGAGAATCTGTGGCATCTGCTTCCCGGTAAGAGCTGATTAATCTGACCGAATGTTCATCTGCAAACTCCCAATCTGCGAAGAGGCTATGGGCTTTCAGATTGAGGTGTGATTCTTCCAGTGCGAAGGCCGATGTTATTTTTTCAAGCCGATCATTTGTTACGGGTGGATTGATCAAATCACCAAGGCCACCAATTTCTCCATCTCCGAAAACTGACTGGGAAAAGTAAGGTTCTAAATCCGATTTGTTTTCTTCATAGGCATAATCGAATACCACTGTGTCTGTCGGCTGCCAGCGCATATCAATTCGCAACGCCTCGCGGTCGTAGCCGAAAAAATCGGGGCCTGGCCCCTCGTTCTCGACCCAGCCATCACGAGACTTGGTCATACCCGACAATTTCACAGCGAAAGTCTCAGACACAGGAACATTGACGTACCCTTTCGCCTCTTTGAGCCCATAGTCCCCAACACCAACCTGGAGCTTGCCGCTCATCGACTCTACTGAAGCTCGGCGACTGATTAGATTAATTGCACCTCCCACCGCATTTCGTCCATAGAGCGTACCCTGAGGCCCTTTCAAGACTTCTATACGCTCTAACTCCAATGCATCAAACGCTAGGCCGGGAGTCTTGCCCATATAAATTCCATCCGTGTACAACGCCACCCGGGGATCGATACCGACACCAACTTGGCCAGAGCCAATGCCTCTGATCCAAATTCGGGTTCCACTCGCTATCCCTGCCGCTGGTGCGGTGACCAGCCCCGGTGTGTACTGCCCCAGATCGGCCACATTCGTGAGTCTGTGGATGCTCAGGCTCTCCTCAGTAAACGCGTTTATACTAATGGGTACGTCCTGGATATTTTCTGCTCTCTTCTGCGCCGTTACTATCACCTCTTCGAGAGTTGGCCGAGCCTGCGCTGATAGAGCGGCTATCCCTACAGTGAATGGTAAAGTCAGGGCACCCGCTATTATTTTATTTGTTATATTCATATCTGATCTCCTGTTAAAACACTGGTTTTTATCTCATAAATTTTTTGGTTAGAATCGGTAATGGCTGCGCTCTACCACTTGTTAGTCGGTCGGCAACCAATTGTTCTGATACACGCCAGAGTTGGCTAGCCAACTCGTCTCTGCAAGCATCTCTCGAGGGCTCTTTTTCCCTGCAATCGGCAAAATACTGTCCACTGACTGCACTCACGTCGGGATGTGCGGCTACATAACATTGGGTAGCAGCACCCTGCTGAACCGTCCGTTCAAAGGGCTTGGCTAGCGCAGAAATCAAAGATGAGAGGGGCCCCTGCGTACTGCGCATGAGATTTGTCCTGATAACCCCCGGATGGACAGCGTTGCTAGTTGCCCGGGTACCCTGTAACCGGCGAGACAATTCCTTCGATGTAAGAATATTGGCCAGTTTGGATTGACCATAAAATTTCCAGGCGTTGTAACCCTTCTCTCCAGACAAGTTGTCCATATCGACGCCACCTGACACCGAAAGTGTATGTCCGCCGCTGGAAAGTAGTACCACCCGCCCTTGATCGGCGGCAGTCACACACTCCAGCAGCCGATTGATCAGGAGAAAATGGCCCAAATGATTCGTCAAGAACTGTAATTCGAGCCCATCTTTTTGCTGCAACTTCGGAAGAGCCATAATCCCCGCGTTGCACATCAAGATATCAATTGAGCATCCCATTTTATGCACCGTGTCAGCGCAGACCGCCACAGCGGACAAGTCACTTAACTCACAGGCTATTGGTGTCGTTTGCCCCTGCACCAAAGAACAGGCTTCCCGCGCTTTATCCACAGTACGTGCTGCGCCGATGACATGAGCGCCGCGCAAAGCGAGCACCCTCATACTTTCAAAACCCAGGCCAGAATTCGCCCCGGTGACCAGCGCAACTTTGCCGCGCAAGTCTAGACCCTCTGTCACTTGCTCAGAAGTGCTCTTGCGATTGAACTGTGTTGCTAAAGCTTTCATCACGCGGTCTGATCGAGCCACATTGGATAAACTTTCTCAGGGTCACAAGTCTCTTCAACGATCCATTTGCACATGCGCCTAAGCGGCTCAATGGCATCTTGCGGCATCGCAACTGTTGGCGAGCAAGCGTACCCCAGCGAAGTCAGTCTTTGTGCTCCAAACAGGGGCAGTCGATCACGAAGTTGTTCCTTCAGACTCTCGGGGTAGATCCCCACCGTCTGCGTCAGCGCCGTAACGGCAGCTGTGACCTTCTCGATACTATCGACAGGCACAAGATTGGACACCCGTCCTGACAGCAGCGAAGAGTAATCTACAGGCTCATCAAACTGGGAAACGATGACAGCACCCTCGAGGTCTTCACCGCCGATGATGCGATAAAAGGTGTCATCCATACGCGTGGCATCAAGATACTCGGCAAGGTCACGATTGAATGATTTTGGTTTGGAGGTAATATAATTGGGCAACCCCATCAGCTTCTCATACACCAGCTCACCCAGCCGGTTTATCTGCTCCAACCCGGCTGCATCTGTGCCGCATAACACATAGATTACTCGGGCACTGGCACACGCTTCCTGATTCGCTACACCAATATCACAGGCCGTTCTGAGGGCAACCTCATGCAAGGTCTCTTCGCTTTCAAATGCCTCCGGCCCGATAATCGTGGCACTACGTTTAGGGTCCAAAGAAATCAGTTCCAGGCCAGGCTGTATATATTTGGTCACATGCTTTACCGAAGCAAAACCACCCCATGCAACGATTTTTTCGATATTCTCGGGTCGATAGAGTTTTTCTTCCAGAACCTCATCGCCTCCTTTCCAATACCCCACGGTCAAGTGCCTGGTGATCGGATGATCTGGGGCAATATCATAAAGCGTTCGAACAATAGCCATCGCTGTCAGGGGATCATTAGAGGGCGCCTTGATAATTGCATCACTTCGTGTAATGACATTGCGTATAATGGTTATTGCCGAAACCAGGCCGCCGTTGCCCGCAGGTATATGTAATGTCCGTGCACCGAATGCTCTTATCCGCAAATCCCTACCGTCTGTCAGTGTCTGATTCACCCAGCCTTCCAAATAGGCAATACCGATACGTTGTTCAGCTATTTCCCGAATCGCCTCGCGATTAAAGACCATGGGCAATTGGATATAGCTACTTTTCAGAAGCTCAGAAGGGTAATTAGCTGCAACTAGCCCCGCCTCATACGCTTCTTGTATATAGGGGTTGGTTTCAAAATCTAGCGCCTGTCCCAGTCGCTCCAGTACATCGAGGATCTCCTCGAAGGGCACCTGATACAAGTCGGCCATATCTGCTGGGTTGCGCAGGGGGAGCTGGTCTGCATAAACATGGATATCCGGCGCACTGAAACCGGTACCGCCGGCGCGTCCAGAAAATTCAACCCAGTTGTCTTCGATCAGCTGGCCACGGATAAACAAAGGAATTCTGAAGTCAGTGTTGGCGCTCATGCCTCAAATTCCTTCATGAATTCAATCGCCTCGTTTTGAACCTGCTGGGTGGCAGAGCAACTGATACGGTCATCTTCCACACCTTGCTTCTCGCTGTAACGCATGATGTCGTGGTGGATATGCACACTCTTCAGGCCACATTCACAAGGAGTGCTCCAATCGATGGTGATTTCGTCACCAGATATGACCCCTCCCCAATGGCTCTCATTGAACAGGTCATAGAATGCGGCACGACCGGTAACGACACCCTCTCTGGGCAGCGGTTTTGAGGTTTCCGGGTCCAACAAAAATGGAATTACCCAAGGCTGAACATGGTAGTGCCCCTTTTCGCAGGCCCAGTGAAATGCACTGATCTCCGACATGCCATAACCTTCCTGAATGGTGTCGACACCCAAAAATTCTTTGATGACCTCCATGAAGTTGTCAGGCAGTTCGAAACCCTTGGTACCACCACCTGTAAGAATGGCTGAGTCTGGCGCGAAACCCGCCTTAAAGCCCAGTTCCAGACCCTTGCGTGCCATGTCATACATCAAGGGGTAGGCACTGGTCATGAAGATTTTCTTACCCGACAACTGGCGCGTAATGGCATCGAAAAACTCTGCCATCTCCGCAGGGCGCCGGGCCTGCATGGCCTCGAACTCATCCTTGCGCGCCAGCAGTTTTGGATCGATCACCAGTCGGTCCAGTTCGCCACGGGACGCTGCGGCGCGCAATTTACTGGCCAGGAACATCAGGTCCGTATCGATGGGGTCGTTATAAAGTGCATGAAAGCGGCTTTCATCGCCACCGGTAAACTCGGTTTTGATCATCTGCCCAACCCGCAGGTGCCCAAGTTTACCTTTGTAGTGGTTGGGCCAGATCACATCAACCACGGGGTTGAGCTGCTCCTCGGTCGGCTCCTGGCCAAAGGTCTGGAACAGGAACATCTTCCACAGCTGCATATTATAGCGAGCGCCATGCTTGGACTTTGGAATCAGGGAAATCGTGCCTGTAGTGCCCGAAGACGTAATGACTTCCAGCGGCGTTTGCTCATCAAGCCTCTCAATCCATTCGTCAACCGAGTCGCAGTCCGCCACATCCAGGTCAGAAAGATCGTAGCTGGTCTGTTTGTTGAGCCACTTAGTCATTAGATCAAAGCGCTTTTTGTCCAATAGAGAAGCGGGATAAGACTTGAAAGCTGTATGCGGGAAGAACAGTGGTACCACATCATTAAACTCATCTAATTGAGTGACCCCAAGGCGGTCGGCCAGCGTATGCAGCACCTCGATAGAATCGTAGTGTTCTTCAAATCTCATCGACATCGCTGTACGCTGAATAGATTCCAACTCATGCTGATCGATCATGTGCATTTGGGTGATCGATTTGCTAAACAGTGCGATGGGGTCATCCATCATTTGCCGGGCCTTTGCCTGGATTGTGTCGGTCATGTTCATCTCCTACTTTATTGGCATGAAGCCATATTAGGCTTGTGAGGCAAAGCAAGGGAATATATGATCCTGTTATATATATGGATAATACGACTAAAACTGCTGACAAATGTATTTTTGCCCAGGCCGCCTTCGCCGCCATCTGCGGGATAAAACCCCGGGACGAGGCTACTCTGCTCGCCACCACTCGATTTGCCCAAAGCATGTTCGACTCACCTTGGAAATCCCGGGCCGAAGAGAATACTCGTGCCTACGCGGAGCGCTTTTACTCCACCCTCTCCGAGCTGGGTAAAACCACAGGGATTAGGGAAAAATGGGGACACTGCTTTGACCTAAACTATTTCCCCCACAGCCCGGAGCAAGCCCACGTCTTCATCTCCGACTTCATGAGCGAGCTTGCTCACTTCCCCCGCAACTACCACGACTTCGTCTGCCAACGACGTCATGTTAACCGGGGGAGCATAATGGACTTTCCTGTCACCCATCCTATATCTGTCGAATTCTGGGCCGTTCACCTTTCACTGGATGGACTGGGGACCGTAACCGTGGACGACCAACACCACACCCTGTCACGGGGCGATATTGCCATCATGCCCCCGGGCAGTAATTGTGTGGTCGCGCGAGCGCAACAGGCCAAAAGCTGGACCTACCATTGGCTCAGCTTTCGCTCCAAGCTGAAGTGGTTAGAATTGCTGGACTGGGCCACCGAACTCACCACGCCTATGTTCATGTCTATTAATGATGACTCTCAGTTACAAGCCCTGGTCTACCAAACTGAACAGCTAGAGCAGACCTCCTATCAGCCCAACACTCTGTCCGAGCGGCTGTGTAACAATATGATAGAGAATTTCCTGATTCGAATGCGATTACTGGCCGAACAATCGAACCCACAAGAGGCCCGTATCGATAGCCGTATCCAGGCCGCGGTAGTCCACATCCTCAACCATTATCACGAGGACATATCCGTTGATGCACTGGCGCAGATCGCTCATGCTTCACCGAGTCGGTTGAGCGCCCTGTTCCGGGAACATTTTGGTATCAGCGTGATGAAGTGGCGTGACCATCTCCGTATGCAAAAGGCCATGGAACTGATACGCCACACGGAACTGCCAATTTCAGCCATTGCCTCCCAGGTAGGCTACCCAGACCAGTTCTACTTCTCTCGCAGGTTTAAAAATAACTTTGGTGAACCACCAACACACTATAGGTAGCTGCACATGGCGACTTGACTTTTTACTACCTGATTAAGCCATAATGGTAGTCGTGCATGTCTTTGGCCATTTCTATCGAATAAATGACCAGAAGATGGCCTTAACTGATCAATGCAGCGACTAAAAATACAGTCGTTTAGTCTTTACATAAAAATAATCCTTGGGAGCAATATGAATACTGAAATAGGTCCTCTTCAACAACTCCAGCAGGCGCCAATGAAAATTGGCCAATGGTATGTTGTCCTGATCTGTATAGGTATATTGGCACTGGATGGATACGACGTACTATCGATTGCCTTTGCTGCGCCGGGAATCAGCACAGAATGGGGGCTTTCCAAATCCACCTTAGGAATCATACTTTCTCTGGAGCTGGTGGGTATGGCGTTAGGCTCTATTTTCCTGGGGTCTTTGGCTGATACCCTAGGGCGCAGGCCAACCCTGCTGCTGGGCCTTATTATTTTGACATTAGGCATGACTGCTGCCGGCTTATCACCCAATGTTTATATTTTAGGTGCCGCTAGAGTGTTTACTGGAATAGGTATTGGTGGACTATTAGCTACAGCGACCGCGACATCATCTGATTACTGTAATAATAAAAACCGTTCTCTTGCCGTGGTACTCGTGGCCGGGGGCTTTCCCTTTGGTATTTATTTGGGCGCAACTTTTTTAGCCCCATTGCTTAAGCAATATGATTGGCGTGTTACCTTTTATCTTGGGGCTTTTCTGAGTTTCATGTTCATTCCGCTAGTCTATATTCTGGTTCCGGAAACCATTAGCTTTCTGGAACGTAAACGGCCAGAAGGTGCTTTAGAGCGTATCCAAAAAATTATGCGCCGCTTGTCACTTCCCGTTCCTGAAAAACTGCCACTGCTAGAGAACATAAAAGTTGAGCCTGTCGGTATTACTAGCTTGTTTAAAGACGGCCTAGCCCCTATTACCTTGATTCTGATCTTTGCCTATTTTGCTAATATTGGCACCTATTACTATTTTGTAAAATGGCTACCAACGATTGTTACAGATCTCGGCCATTCCATCTCGGAAGCGACTAAGGTCCTAGGTGTGATCAGCTTGGGTGGCGTTACTGGTTCCATAGGCATGGGTATTGTTGCGCGGTTTATCCCCATTCGGCCACTAATGATTAGCTGCCTTATTTTGGCCGCAGCAGGGGTGGCGCTGTTTCCCTACTTCACAGAAACCTTGGCGAGTATGAAGGTGATCGGGTTTTTAACAGGGACTTTAATTTTTGCGGGGATATCTGGCTTTTTTGGCCTTTTTGCCACCTCATTCCCCTCCTCTTTACTAGGCTCCGGTTCAGGCCTTGTGCTTGGTATTGGTCGAGGTGGAGCGGTATTAGGCCCGATGATACCGGGCTTTCTATTTGCAGCAGGGCTGCCGCTAAAAGAAGTTGCACTTATTATGGCGGCTGGTTCTTTTCTTGCGGGTGTCACCGTTCTGTTTATGCGGCGCAGTTAAACGGCTATGCATGCCCTGCTGCCAAATGGCTCCCGTGTGAACCCTCCAGCAATGAACTCGTCCCATTGAGAGCGATTTTATAGCTGAGATTTTATTTGGCTAATGGCCGCTGCTGGCACTTTGGCTTTGCCCAGATTTGCTGGTAACCGGCGATCAGTTTTGTATTAATGGTCTGCGTTTAAAGGCTTCATGAAATACATACTGATTGAGCTAATGACTGCCAGTATCACTAGGTAGATAGCCGGTGAAGTAAGGTTACCTGTTGCCTCTATGAGCCAGGTGCTCACTAAAGGTGCAGTGCCACCAAAAATTCCGAGAGTGATGTTATAGCTCAGTCCAACCGCAGTATAGCGTACCTTTACTGGGAAGCATTCGACCATGAATGCAGGCAGAGGCCCTTGAATAAGACCTACTAATAAGGCAAAAACCATCTGAATTGCCAGGGCATATAACATGACGCCCTGGTCAAGGATTAAGAACGCAGGATAAACTAACAAACCCATGAGAACCGAGGCTGTCAGCATCACTGGTTTTGGACCCACACTGTCGGAGAGTCGTCCCGCTAGAGGAATCACGAGCAGCAGAAACACCATGGCAGCTGTATTAACGCCCATAGCGTGTTCTACCGGGGGCGTGACTATTGTTGAAAGGTAGGTCGGCATCCACACGAATAGTAAATAGAAGCTCGCCGCAAACAGTAAGATACTGGTAGAAAGATGCAAGACACGTCCCGGCATATCGCGCAGTACCTCTATAATAGGTAACGTGGTATGGGGTTCGTCTTTATGGGCGTTTTCAAAATCAGCTGACTCTATGAGCGTCCTGCGCAGCCAACTGCCTATAACAAAAATCACGATACCCATTAAGAAAGGCACCCGCCATCCCCATTCGTTCATGGCCTCTTCGCCCAATAGACTGCCAAGCGTTGAAACGACTAAAGATCCTAGCAGTATGCCACCAACCGCACCGCAAACAGACCAGCTTCCAGCGAGGCCGCGACGATGCTTAGGTGCGGTTTCTACCAGATACGACATCGAGCCAATGAGTTCGCCACCTACTGCTATACCCTGGATTAAGCGCAGTAGTATTAGTAAAATCGCTGCAGTTGAACCAATCGATGCATCTGTTGGCAGAATTCCTACCAGTACGGTGGGAATTGCCATTACTGCGATAGACCACTGTAAAGCTTTTTTTCGTCCTAAACGATCGCCGACATAACCGAAAATAATACCGCCTAGTGGGCGCATCAAATAACCCGCCGCAAAAATACCGTAGGTTTTGATCAGTCCAGTGAGTCCAACGTCAGCTGGGAAAAAGAGGGGGCTGATGATAGGTGCTAAGAAACCATAGACTGCAAAGTCGTACCACTCCAGCACATTGCCAATGGAACCCGCTAGGGCGTGACGACTATCATTAGTACTTTGCTGTTTACTCATTTTTGTAACTCTATTTTGGTTCAAGCCCGCTCTGCGTATTGATCGTCTACCCGCAGATTCCTTCCGTCATTGGTATGCCGCTGTGAAGCGCGAGATTACCTGATACTAATTTGCTGTCAAGTATTGGTCAGGGTTTTGGTTTTGGTTTTGTATGAACTTAGTGGACAGCTTCAGCTTCAATCTTCCAGTGTATACCGCGCCGAATTTGATGAACCGTAGTCGGATCACTTCACGGCTGACGGTAATAGCCCGCTCCGCTAGTAGGTTCTCGATATCACTGTGGCTGAGATTGAATCGGAGGTAAAGTCAGGCAGCGTAGCTGATTATGTTCGGTGGGAATCTGTGACGTTTATATATATTAGTTCGGTGATTGTCGACTAAGGGAAGTTAAGCCGCCACTAACTACTGCTCTACTGCTCATTAACCTCCAGTGTTATAATATTACCTGTAATCGGGTGGTCGGTTTTACTATGACACCCTATATACAGTGGCCAGTTACACTTGACCACTACATACCCAATATAAAGCAGGCAGTAATGAAATTCTCCGGCCGCACTCCTATTTCTGCAAGATATCTGCTTCTGATCGGAATTGCTGCCGTTAGCTTGTCCGCTCACGCAATGATGGCGAGGCACCTCACGTCGTCTATGACATGGCCCGTGCTCGTGCTGGTCCGGGCATTGATAACCCTGGCGTTACTCAAAGTTTTTTTACTGCGCGACCCTGTGCCCTGGCTGCATAGGGGATTGTGGGGCAGAAGCGTTTTTGGCAGCTTGTTCGTCTGCTTATTCTATTGGTCGCTGAGCGAGATCCCAGTACCCGATGTACTGGCAATTACCAGTACTAGCCCATTCTGGATGGCTTTGATGTATTGGGTCATTTTCAAAGACAGGCCCTCTCCTACTTTCTTGGGCGCGGCTGCTACAATGTTACTCGGTGTAGCAATTTTGGATCATGTCACTTCCACGAGTAATGAATTGGGCATTACATTAGCGGTACTCGCAGCTATTGCCACTGCCGCCGGCGCTTTTTCCATTGAATACTGCCAGGGCATTAAAAGTTCTGTCATTACCTTTCATTTGATGTCCGCCCTGCTGTTACTGGGCTTCATAGCGGCGGTCATCGAGGGCGACGCCCTTCCCATGCTCAGCCAACTTGACAGTGAATCATGGGGCGCTCTAATTGGAATGTCCGTCTTTGCCCTGTGCTTTCAAATATCGATGGTCTCAGCAGCAAAAGAGGGGGGCGCGCTTTCCTCGACCTTCGCTCTCATCATCGGGGTGGTGCTGACTTCTGTTTTTGACATGCTGGCCGGTGGGTTTGACCTGCGGCGCAGCGCTGCTACCTTCTTGGTCATCCTTCCATGCCTATTGCTTTTTTTAGGCATTATTCCAATGCCAGGGAGGGCAGCATCTAATGAATCAACAGGCTAAAATTCAGGCAAGTCTTACTGTCGCCGGCTGTTTGCTAGCTGCAGGGTGCGCCTTCAGTTTTGGCCAAAGACAGGCTTTTGCGGTGGCAATTGAGGCCAATTCTGCCATTAACATTTGTCTATGGATTTTTCTTTTTGGGCTGATCTTCGGTGGCATTGCCAAAGACCTTGCAGGTGCCCGAAACGCAATTCTCATCGGGAGCATCTTCCTTTTTATCGGCGCATGGGGCGAATTACGGGTGATGTCTTTATATTGGCTGGCGCTCGGTGGTGGATGGACCCTGGCCACTAGCAATGGATTGTTCGCGCCCACTAATGAGATCGCTGGGGGACGTTGGCTGAACTTCACCCACGCATTCTATCGCGGTGCTGGCTTATTAATTTTGCTGACAAGTCCAGCCATAGAACTTACCAAATGGCTCGGCTTCTTGTGCGCTTTTTCAGCCGCTTGCTGGATACATTTTTTCTTCACGCCAGTTGAATTACCTCCCAGGAAAGCAGCTGCGCCTCGGTTAAGTCGCACGCTAGTTGTAGTGCTGATCAGTTTAAATTTCCTCGCCGGGGCGGCCGAGCTGTGGTCTGAAAAGCTGTTTACCAGTACAGTACTGGATTTGTCCCATCAGTACGGTTACCAGCTGGCGGGAATGATGTTTCTGGGTCGGTTAGCTGCGAGCACTTCTTGGTTTTCAGGGCCGCGTCAACTTTTCATCTGCAGTCTTGTGACCAGCGCTACTGTATTAGTTTTTCCGCTCGCAAGCGATGATTGGATTCCAGTAATCGCCATGACTGGAGCTTTTTTCTCGGCAAGCATTTTTCCAAGTTTGCTCGGCTGGGTTGCGGCCGCTGGAGGACGTTGGCGAGGAACGCTCTGTGGTTTGGGCCAAATCACCTGTATGTTAGCTGCACCTCTGGCAATGACGAACAGCTCTTACGCGTTTATACCTGGGATCAGCCTCATCATTATTTCTGGCTATATGGTCTGGTCGCCCGCTATTTCGCATCGGTTAAAACACCAAAGATCGGATATATAGGGGAACGAGAGACGTCCCTGTGGATGGCGATGCTTCAATCGTCGCTCAATTGTACTTAGCACCATTTTGCGCTCCTTTCTTTTAAGGTTGGACACATAACTGATGGACGCTACATGCGCCAATACGTCCTCAATTGATTGCTCCTCAAAATGCTGCCATGTTTGATGGCTTTCCAATTTGAACCAGGTTTGATCTTCAAAAACCGATTTCCAAGCACCTGACGTATAGCGTGGCGTGTCGCCTTCGAACGGCCGAATCGTGTCCATCAACTCAGCGACCCAGTCAGTCGTCTCATCCCGTAAGTTCCAAACCAACGCGAGTTTACCGTTGGGAGCTAAGACCCTGTGTATTTCCCTCAACGCTTCGGCCCTAGAAAACCAATGAAAAGCTTGCGCGACGACCACCGCGTCGGCCCCGCCATCGTCGACGGGAATAGACTCTGCTGTCCCTTCCAAAATTTCAATGCTCAAGCGAGACTGAATCAATACTGACCGCATGGCTGCTACTGGTTCCACGGCGGCTACGGTTGCATAGGGAGCCAAAAGCTTTGTGAACTTTCCAGTTCCTGCGCCGAGATCAATGACCCGACTCGCAGCGCTCAATCCCAGATTGGCACGTAAAGCAACAAGCAACGGAGCAGGATAGCCCGGGCGACCCCGCTCATAAGAAGAGGCGCCGCTGCCAAATCCATCTGTCGCGCTAGGATGAAGAGACTTGTTCGGCAGCGTGTCGTTCAATGGCCTCTCCTAAATCATAGTCGCTAATTACCCCTGACTCACTCGCTATTTCCATGACCATGCGGTAGACGATATTCCAGTTTATATTTTCTGTACTAAATCCCAATTCGATCGCGCGATAACGCACACCACGGATGCCGCTATGTCTGCCGAGAACAATTTCGGAATTGCGACCAATCCAAGCCGGGTCCAAGCCGGGGCGCACCTGTTCAACTTGTGTCTGATGAATTCCGGCTTCGATTTTAAACGTGTCAGGCCCGACGATCGGCTGATTCGAGCCAAACTGAAACCCCGTTAATCGGGATAACTCTTGAGCCAATTCGTAAACGCGGTCGACAGAAAATCCACACCCCCACTGTGGCTTGTCCTTGCCGAAAACAGCGCCATAGACAGCGACTTGCTCCAACGCGGCATTGCCTCCCGCGTCTCCAATACCACCGACAGTAACCTCGACCTGCTCAGCGCCCGCATCAACTGCGGCCGCCGTATTTGCAACCGCTAACCCGTACATATTGTGGCAATGCACACCCACCGTCGCCCGGCCATCAAGAACCTTAACCAGATTGCGTGTTAGATCGGCGATTCCCTGAGGAAGAAACGTGCTTTGACTATCAGCTATAACGACATGAGTCGCGCCCGAATCGACCACACCTAGGGCTAGGGCCTCGAGAAACTCAGGCTCACGCATACCTGCATAGTTCAGATAATACTGAACTTCAGGGAAGAAATCGCTGGCATAGGCGACCGCGGCTTTGGAACGAGAAAGCAGCTTTGATCGAACGTTGGTATTGGCGGAATGCTTTTGATACAGCTCTTCTGGGCCAATGCGAGTCGCCAAGCGTGACCGAGATTCATGTCCCTTTAAGGCTAACCGAACATTATCAATATCCTTTTTTAGGTGGGTGGCAACAGCTGAAACAGTGACTTTCTCTGTTGCTTCGGCCACTGCCCTGACCCCTTCCCAATCTACTTGAGACGCAAACGGAAATCCGGCATCAATCGTATTGACGCCAGCGAGCTCCAACTGAACCGCATATTGCGCTTTTTGCTGCGGGGTTAGATATATTCCAGCGGCTTGCTCTCCATCTCTCAAGGTCGAGTCGAATATTTTCATCTGAATTCTCTTAGTGTCGAGCCGTTGTCATTGCCGGGATTGTCGGTGGCTGCGGAAGATAGTTCAACTTTGGATTAAGGGCATTGAAGTGTTCCATGCCATGTGTCTATTGTTGGCTCGTTATAAACATCCCCAATAGCATTACATTTAACGCTACCAGATGGCTAGCAAACTGGGGGCGACTCACTGCGTATTACGGCTGAGTCCAGGCCAGGATTTCCTCCGCGACTGGCTAATTTTTGTCCAAATAAAATACTATATCAGTGACACTATAAGCAAGCTCAAATAGGAAAAGAGCATTCTATAATGGGCTCTAAACGGCTTCCTTAGCCTTACGCTCTTTCGCCTCGGCCGCCCGCGCTTTGCGCAATTCTTTGGGGTCGATAAGCAGGGGGCGATATATTTCAACTCGCTCACCCGCCGCCAGCACTTGTGTGCTAGGCACTGCCTTGCCAAAAATACCCAGCTTGGCGCCATCCAAACTTACGCCTTCAAATCGATCGACAATCCCCGAAAGTTCGGCCGCTTCCAAGGCTGTAGTGCCCTGGGGCACATCTAACGGCACAATAGCCTGCTTTTCGGGCAGCGCATAGACTACTTCTACGTGGATGGTTTGCTCGTCACTCATGTTGTTTCCTACTTGTGTGCATACGGGGTTAGCCGTAGATAATTTTTGCTCGCTGGCTGACCGATTCCACCAATTTATTACTCACCCGTTCAAATAACTTACCTGCAGCTGCACCCAGTACCGAGCTATTAATAGCGAACTCGATATGCAGGCTGACTTTGCAGGCCGAATCACCCAGAGTCTGAAAACCCCAGCGCCCCTCAAAAAACTCGAAAGGCCCTTCCACCAGCTCCAGGATGATGCTCTCCATACCAACCGATGTATTGCGGGTAATGAAACTCTGGGTCATGCCAGCTTTGGACAGGTCTAGCCTAGCCTCTAACAGTTGCCCCTCGTGACGCAAAATTGTAGCGTCCACGCAGCCATCCATAAACTGTGGATAGGCTTCAATGTCATTCACCAGCTCAAATATTTGCGGGCCGGTGTGGGGTAGGAGCGCGCTACGACTGATTGTGATCATGGTTCCTTTAACAATTAAACGTGGTGCGAACTAGAAGTATAAGCCAAGCGTTGCGTAGACAAAAACGACAATGATGGCCAGTGGCACAAAATATCTGAGCAAGAACCGCCACAAAGTAAAGAACAAATCAGGCTCGCGGAACAATTCCATACGTAAAATTTCGGGCCGCATATACCAGCCCACAAACACAGCGGTGAGTAACGATACCAGAGGAAGCAAGAAGTCGGCAGTGATTGCGTTCAAAAGCTCAAAGAAGTTCCAATTGGCAACCCAATGGTTGTCTTGCCAGGTGTTAAAAGACAATACGCTACCCAACCCCAGCAGCCACACTAGCCCTACCACCACCAACACGGCGAGAAAACGAGGCCAGCGTCGGTGCTGCATAAGCATTCGCACAATAGGCTCCATCATGGCCACAGCAGAGCCCAATGAGGCAATAACTACCAGAGCAAAAAACAGGGTACCAAACAATTCACCCTGCAGAATGTTGCCAAAAGCATAGGGCACACTGACGAACAGTAGGCCCGGCCCCATGGAAGGCTCAATGCTATTGGCAAATACAATGGGGAAAATAGCCAGGCCTATGCCTAGGGAGATGAGCGTATCGAATAGGGCCACAGCCACCACCGAGCGCCCGATGGGAATACGCTCAGGCGCGTAAGCCCCGTAGGTAATACCCACTCCCACCCCCACACCCAGGGTGTAGAAAGCGTGGCCCAAAGCCACCAGCACTGACTGCGGGGTAAAGTCCATCATCTTCACCGAGAACAAAAACTCCTGGGCGGCCTTTACATCACCGTTTTCTATGCTGAATATCACCAGCACGCCCAGTAGAGCAATGAGTGTCGGTACCGCAATCCACACCAGCAAACCAATGCCACGACGCACCCCCATACTCACGGTGAGCACTGCCATTAACAGAAACAGACTCTGCCAATAAATAAGCTCTCTGGGATTGGATAAAAATTGGTCAAAATACTCGCCTACAGTCAAAGCGCTGGCCGCGGCAAAAACACCCGACGCCATCACTCCCGTATAGGCCAAAGCCCAGCCGGCAATCACCGCGTAGTAAGACAAAATGAGTAGCCCGGTACTGCAGGCCAGCACGCCAATAATCATCCAGTTGCGCGACAACAGTGAACGGTCGGCGGACCAGCGCAGGGCAATGGTGGGGCTGGCACGCCCATGGGTGCCAATAGCCACCTCGGCAATTAGCAGGGGTACGGCAATAAAAAACAGGCAAAACAAATAGCTGATGACGAATGGCGCGCCGCCATATTCACCGGTGAGGTAAGAAAAACGCCAGATATTACCCAGACCCACCGAGGAGGCAGACAGCGCCAGCACAAACGTTGTACGCGAGTGCCAACCGCCAAAATCTTTTCGCGCCAGCAGGGTCACTGAGTGAAATTTTTTCTTATTTTCATCACGCTAGTGTACCAGTCTACGGCGACGCAAAAGGGAAAGATTCACCTTCCCCCCACTCGGCTTCTCCGTATAATGCGCGCCATGGCCAAAAAGAAACACAAAACCCCCAGCAATGT
>Ga0308021_10000167_pt1 | contig 30543 bp, 21 predicted proteins | sample Neamet351_FD_201296 | JGI IMG/M metagenome (GOLD analysis project Ga0308021, IMG submission 201296) | Marine microbial communities from water near the shore, Antarctic Ocean - #351 | ecosystem: Environmental > Aquatic > Marine > Unclassified | place: Southern Ocean | collected 2014-10-02
GATTTCAACTAAATATTCACCTTCAGAGAAGGTTGCTTCTAAGAAGTGTAAGTGTAATTTGTTGGCGTATAAATATTCGAAAATTAAAAGTTCGGTATTTGTGTTTAAAGGAATAATGTTTTGCTCAACTTCTTCCTCAAAATAAGCCAACTCTCTTTTAAAAGTTGCTTTTTTTTGCACAAAAAAGGAAGCTTCTAATAAATAGTTTTTTCCTTTTAAATAAAAAACAGGATGTAAAGAAATATACTTTTTGTTCTCTTTAAATAAATCCACCCATTTTCTGGCATATTTGTAACTATATAAAAAATCTTGACATAAAAAACTAAACCATAAATGAGATTTGTATAGCCATAATTTTTCTCTGAATCCAAAGGTGTCAAAGTCGTATTTTGGAAGTTTACTGTAAAAATAGTCGTTTATAAACTCTAACTCTTCATTGTTTTTTACATATCCATTTTGCAATAAATGACTATATAATTGTAAAGATAAATTTGATAGTTTACTCGCAATTACATTTTGCTGACTTAGCGTTTTTGCCTGTATCGAAAGTTGATCTGCTCTATTGCTTAAACTTCTGGTAATGTATTGAGTTTCAATTACTTTTTCGAGTTCTACAATTTCGTAAGCAATGTTTTTTTCTTCATTTTCTAGAGCTAAATTTTTAGCCTTATCCAGCAATTTTAAACTTTGCTTGTACAATCCTTTTTGATATAAAACAGTTGCAAAATCTAATTGCTCTCTAATCTGAATTCTAATATTTTTATGGGCAGGATTTAAACGGAGACTTATTAAGATCTGTTTGTATAAGTGGGCTTTTAAATTAGAAAGTTGCTGTTTGGTAACAATACCACTATTAATAATTACTTTTTCATCATATATTTTTAATTTTTCTAAAAATTTAAAAAGCGAAAAAAATTTTGCATCTACATTACCATCTAATCGACCAACATATAAATTGAATTGTCTCTTTTCGGACTTCGTTAAAGACTTAATAAGGACAAAAAGAGCATCATTTTGTTGATTGGCTAATGTAACAACTTTACTCATAAGTTACTGATAATTAAATAATTATATTTTTAATAAATGCATTAGAAATCGTGTGAGCTAGACTGTAAAAATATCTATTGAGAATGCAATATATACATTTGGTTAAATATAAAGATAATCTTTACAAAGTTATGCAAGATAATAAGGTACAAATTTTTGATACAACATTAAGAGATGGAGAGCAAGTTCCTGGTTGTAAGTTAGATACTAAGCAAAAATTGGTAATAGCGGAAAGATTAGATTTACTTGGTGTAAACGTAATTGAGGCTGGTTTTCCGGTTTCAAGTCCAGGAGATTTCAAGTCCGTTTTTGAAATTGCTAAAATAGTAAAGAATGCAACAGTTTGTGGTTTAACAAGAGCTGTTGAAAATGATATTAAAGTTGCTGCAGAAGCATTAAAATTCGCAAAACATCCAAGAATACACACAGGTATTGGAACCAGTGATTCACATATAAAATTCAAATTTAATTCAACGAGAGAAAAAGTAATTGAAAGAGCTGTTAAGGCAGTTTCATATTCAAAATCTTTTGTAGAAGATGTAGAGTTTTATGCAGAAGATGCCGGAAGAACGGATAATGAGTTTTTAGCAAAAGTTTGCGAAGAAGTAATTAAAGCAGGTGCAACGGTATTAAATATTCCAGATACAACAGGGTATTGTTTGCCAGAAGAATATGGCGCAAAAATGAAATATTTACGTGAAAATGTAAAAGGAATTGACAACGTAATTCTTTCTTGTCATTGTCATAATGATTTAGGAATGGCAACTGCAAATTCAATCGCAGGTGTTATTAATGGAGCGCGTCAAATAGAATGTACTATAAATGGTATTGGAGAACGTGCAGGAAATACAGCTTTAGAAGAAGTTGTAATGGTGTTAAAGCAGCATCCATATTTAAATTTAGAAACAAGTATTAATACAAGATTATTGTATGATACAAGTATTTTAGTTCGTGAAAGTATGGGAATGCCTGTACAACCAAACAAAGCAATTATTGGTGCGAATGCATTTGCGCATAGTTCTGGAATTCATCAAGATGGCGTTATAAAAAATAGGGAAACTTATGAAATTATGAACCCAGAAGATGTTGGTGTTACAGAAAGTGCTATTATCTTAACAGCAAGAAGTGGTAGAGCAGCTTTAGCTTACAGAGCTAAGAAATTAGGGTACGAGTTAACTAAAATTCAGTTAGATGTAGCGTACGAATCTTTTTTAGAAACTGCAGATAGACAAAAAGAAGTAAAAGACGAAGACATACATGTAATTATGAAAGTAGTTAATAAATTTTCTAAAATTGCAATGGCTTAAATAAAAGAATTAAATTATATTTGATAGTAGATTTTTTTTAAAGATTAGAAAAGCAAATGAAAGTAACAATAGCTGTAATTCCTGGTGATGGAATTGGTCCAGAAGTAACTGCTCAAGCTAAGAAAGCTTTAGAAGCAGTTGCAGAAACTTATAATCATATTTTTTTATATAAAGAAGCTCAAATGGGAGCTTGTGCTATTGAGGCAACAGGTACTCCTTTGCCAGATGAGACTATAGAAATTTGTAAAAAGGCAGATGCTATTTTATTTGGAGCAATTGGAGATCCAAAATATGATAACGATCCAACAGCAAAAATAAGACCAGAACAAGGTTTACTACGTTTGCGACAAGAACTAGGTTTGTATTGTAATGTTAGGCCTGTAAAAGCATATGAAAAATTAATTAAAAATTCGCCTTTAAAGAGAGAGGTTGTTCAAGGAACAGATATTGCCATTTTTAGAGAGTTAACTGGCGGAATTTATTTTGGAAACAAAGAATTAAGTAAAGATAAACAAGCAGCTTTTGATGTTTGTTCTTATACGGTTGAAGAAATTTCAAGAGTAACACACTTGGCTTTTAAAGCAGCACAAGATAGAAGAAAGAAAGTAACCTTAGTAGATCAAGCCAGTGTTTTAGAAACCTCTCGTTTGTGGAGAAAAACAGTGACAGAAATTGCCAAGGAATATAAAAATGTAGTACTAGATTTTATGCTTGTAAATACAGCTGCAATGCAGTTAATATTGAAGCCTAAACAGTTTGATGTAATTTTAACAGAAAATTTATTTGGTGATATTCTTTCAGATGAAGCTAGTGTACTTGCGGGTTCAATTGGTTTGTTAGCATCTTCTTCAATTGGAGAAAACAACGCATTGTTTGAACCAATTCACGGTTCTTATCCACAGGCAAAAGAAAAAGACATCGCAAATCCTTTGGCATCAATTTTATCAGCAGCAATGCTGTTAGAGCATTTAGGTTTACATGAAGAAGCAGATGCTATAGAAAGAGCCGTAGAAAAATCGTTAGCTTTAGGAATCACTACCGAAGATATAAAAGGTAAAAATCAATATTCAGCATCTACATCAAAAGTAGGGCATTTTATTGCTGATTATATCGCAAATCAAGAAGACAGTAATATGAATTTTAAAAATATTCATATGGGACAAAGTACGATTATCTAATTTTGATAAAGAGTACAATTATTCAAAAAAATAACAGATATTTGGAGTATCAAATGAAAAAACAAATTATAAATATTATTTCTATTATCATCGTCATCGTAATTATTACGACATGATCAGGAAGTGATATTTATAACATCAATTTAAATAGCACCTTCCTGTAAAATGGAAGGTTTTTTTATGAATTTATTTCAAGCATTGAGTGTCATAATTAAACATGTATAAAATAGTGATAATCAGATATTTATACCAGTTTTTAAACACCTGAATTTAAAGGATAGTATTGCGTCTTATTCCGTTAGAATAGAGAAACGCAGTAATTTAGTCAACAAATTGAAGAGAAGAATAAATGAAACTAAACAAACACAGTAGCAGATTAACGCAAGATGAATCTCAACCAGCATCACAAGCAATGTTATATGCCGTAGGTTTAACGGATGAAGACATGCAAAAAGCGCAAGTAGGGATTGCGAGCACTGGTTATGACGGAAATCCGTGTAATATGCATTTGAATAATTTGGCTGCTGAGGTTAAAATTGAATCAAAAATTGCTGGGTTAGTTGGTTTAGGGTTTAATACAATTGGAGTGTCAGACGGAATTTCTATGGGAACTTCTGGAATGAATTACTCATTAGCTTCAAGAGATATTATTGCAGATTCAATCGAAACAGTAATGAATGCACAAAGTTATGATGCATTAATTTCTGTAGTGGGTTGTGATAAAAATATGCCTGGAGCTGTAATTGCAATGTTGCGTTTAAATCGTCCATCTATTATGATGTATGGTGGCACAATTGCATCAGGAATCTACAAAGGAAAAAAATTAAATATTGTTTCTGCATTTGAGGCTTTAGGGCAAAAAATGGCAGGAGAAATTGAAGAAGAAGAATATAGAGAAATTATAAAACGAGCAATTCCGGGCGCAGGAGCTTGTGGCGGAATGTACACTGCAAATACAATGGCTTCTGCGATAGAATGCATGGGTTTTGCATTGCCTTATAACTCATCAATTCCTGCTGAAAATCCGAATAAATTATCGGAAGCAGAAAGAACTGCTTTGGCAATAAAAAACTTACTAGAATTAGATTTAAAACCTTTAGATATTATTTCTAAAAAGTCTTTAGAAAATGCTATTGCAATTGTAAATGCTTTAGGTGGATCAACAAATGCAGTTTTACACTTTTTAGCAATTGCACATGCTGCTGATATTGAGTTTACATTAGAAGATTTTCAAAAAGTAAGTGATAGAACGCCGTTAATTGCAGATTTAAAACCATCAGGAAAATACTTAATGGAAGATGTTCATGGAGTTGGAGGAACGCCTGCCATCATGAAATATTTATTACAAGAAGGTTATCTACATGGCGATTGTTTAACGGTTACAGGTAAAACATTGGCAGAGAATTTAGCAAATGTTGAAGCGATGGAATTTGACGAGCAAGATGTGATTTATCCGAAGGATAAAGCATTAAAATCATCAGGAAATATTCAAATAATCTACGGAAACCTTGCTGCTGAAGGTGCAGTTGCAAAAATATCTGGAAACGAAGGTTTGTTATTCGAAGGAAAAGCCGTGGTGTATGATGGTGAGCAAGCTGCAAATACAGGGATTACAAACGGAGAAGTAGAAAGAGGTGATGTAGTTGTCATTCGATATGTTGGGCCAAAAGGAGGTCCAGGAATGCCGGAAATGTTAAAACCAACTTCGTTAATTATGGGCGCAGGTTTAGGGAAATCGGTAGCGTTAATTACGGATGGAAGATTCTCTGGAGGCACACATGGTTTTGTGGTTGGTCATATTACACCAGAAGCACAATCTGGAGGCACAATCGGAATTTTAAAAACAGGTGATAAAATTAGAATTAGCGCAGAAGACAATTCCATAAATGTTTTAATTTCTGATGAAGAAATCGCAGAAAGAAAATCAAAATGGATTGCACCTCCATTAAAGCACACAAAAGGAATTTTGTATAAATACGCTAAAACGGTAGCATCAGCATCTAAAGGATGTATTACTGACGGGTAGACTAAAGTTGAATCAAGAAACAAGATTTAAAAAGAGACAAGACAACCTGCAAGGTTTCAAATAAATAATTAGAAAATAGTATAATATCTATTTTCTAAACTCTAATCTCATAAAAAATATGGAAACACAAACCATAAAAAACAAAGAAACAGCAACAAAAGTTACAGAAAGAATTTCTGGTAGCGAGGCAATAGTAAGATGCCTAATTGCAGAAGATGTGAAAATAATTTATGGATATCCTGGTGGAGCAATTATGCCAGTATATGATGAATTATACAAATATCAAGATAAAATTCATCACGTTTTAACACGTCATGAGCAAGGAGCAACGCATTCTGCACAAGGTTTTGCACGAATTTCTGGTAAAGTAGGTGTGGCAATTGCGACTTCTGGTCCAGGAGCTACCAATTTAATTACGGGTATTGCAGATGCGCAAATAGACTCAACACCAATGGTGTGTATTACAGGTCAAGTTGCCTCTCATTTATTAGGAAGTGATGCGTTTCAGGAAACAGATATTGTTGGTATTTCAACGCCAGTGACAAAATGGAACTGTCAGGTTACCAAGGCAGCTGATATTCCAGCAGCTTTGGCAAAAGCATTTTATATTGCAAGAAGCGGACGACCAGGTCCTGTTGTAGTAGATATTACAAAAGATGCACAATTTGAGGAATTCGATTTTTCTTATGAAAAATGCACGAAAATCAGAAGTTATATTCCGATTCCAAAAACAGTAGCAGGTTCTTTAGAAGCTGCTGCAAAATTGATTAATGAAGCTAAAAAGCCATTTATAGTTTGGGGGCAAGGTGTTATTTTAAGTGAGGCAGAAGAACAATTAAAGGCGGTTGTAGAAAAAGCCGGAATCCCTGCTGCTTGGACAATTTTAGGAGCTTCTGCAATTCCAACTGCACATCCATTAAATGTTGGTATGTTAGGAATGCATGGTAATTATGCGCCAAATATACTAACCAATGAATGCGATGTATTAATTGCAATCGGAATGCGTTTTGATGATCGTGTTACTGGAGATTTAAATAAATATGCAAAACAAGCAAAAGTAATTCACTTTGAAATTGATCCTGCAGAGGTAGATAAAAATGTGAAAACAGCTGTAGCTGTTTTAGGTGATGCAAAAGCAAGTTTAGGGTTGTTATTGCCAATGTTAAATGAGAATACACATACCGATTGGCATCAAAAATTTAAAGACTTGTATGCTATTGAATATGAAAAAGTAATTAAAAACGACATTCATCCAACCGAAGGTGGTTTAACGATGGGGGAGGTTTTAAATGAAATTAATATACAATCTAAAGGGGATGCTGCCATTGTTTCTGATGTTGGTCAGCATCAAATGATTGCTTGTCGATATGCGAAATTTAATCAAACAAAAAGTAATATTACTTCTGGCGGATTAGGAACCATGGGTTTTGGTTTACCAGCAGCAATTGGCGCTAAAATGGCGGCTCCAGAACGTGAAGTAGTTTCTATTTCTGGTGATGGTGGTTACCAAATGACAATACAAGAATTGGGGACAATTTTTCAGCAAAAAGCAGCCGTAAAAATTGTGGTTTTAAACAACGAATTTTTAGGAATGGTACGTCAATGGCAACAATTATTTTTTGACAAACGCTATGCATCAACAGAAATGGTAAATCCGAATTTTGTGGCAATTGCAGAAGGGTATTATATAAAAGCAAAAAAAGTTACAAAACGTGAGGAATTAGCAGAAGCTGTTGCAGAAATGATGGCAAGTAAAGAAGCTTATTTCTTAGAAGTTTGTGTAGAAAAAGAAAACAATGTATTTCCAATGATTCCTTCAGGAGCAAGTGTTTCAGATGTGAGACTGGAGTGAAAAGTGAAAAGTGAAAAAGGAAAAGAACAAAGAATAAAGAACAAAGAACAAAGAGTAAGGGTTTTAGTAAACTAAAGACAATACATGTCTATTTTCTATCATCTTTCTTCTATTATCTTTATAAAAATATGAGTACAGAAAAAAACCTATATACAATATCAGTTTATACTGAAAATAATATTGGATTGTTGAATCGAATTTCAGCAATTTTCCAAAGAAGACACATCAATATAGAGAGTTTAAATACCTCTCCGTCAGAAATTGAGGGCGTTTCTAAATTTACGATTGTTGTAAACATGACAGAAGTAAATATTAAGAAAATTATTGGTCAGGTAGAAAAGCAAGTAGAGGTTATTAAAGCGTATTATCATAATGATGATGAAACAATTTATCAAGAATCTTGCATTTTTAAAATGAAGTCAGATTTACTTTTTGACGAGCGTCAGATTCAGAATATCATCAAAGAAAGCAATTCTAGGATTGTTACTGTAAATAAAAATTTTTTCGTGATTGAAAAATCAGGTAAAAAAGAAGAAATAGAAACACTATATAAAGAGTTAAGTGGTTTTGGTATTATGCAATTTACACGCTCAGGTCGTATTGCTGTTACCAAAGAGGAAATGAAAATTTCAACAATGTTAGAAACATACAACAACTAAAAAAGAGAAAAGAGTTTAGATTTTAGAAAAAAGAAATTCATATAGACCTCCTTCTTTTCTATGTTATGTACTCCAATCAACAAATAAAAAAAATAAAAATGTCAAATTACTTTAACACATTAACATTAAGAGAAAAATTAGAACAGTTAGGAAAATGTCGTTTTATGGATGCTTCAGAATTTGAAGACGGTGTAAACGCATTAAAAGGAAAGAAAATTGTTATTGTTGGTTGTGGTGCGCAAGGTTTAAACCAAGGTTTAAATATGAGAGATTCTGGTTTAGATATTTCTTATACATTAAGACAAGCAGCTATAAATGAAAAAAGAGAGTCTTTTAAAAACGCAAGCTCAAACGGATTTACAGTCGGAACTTATGAAGAATTAATTCCTACTGCAGATTTAGTATTGAACTTAACACCAGATAAACAACATACAAATGTGGTGAATACAGTAATGCCTTTGATGAAAAAAGGAGCAACATTATCATATTCTCACGGTTTTAATATTGTAGAAGAAGGCATGCAGATTCGTGCTGATTTAACGGTAATCATGGTAGCGCCAAAGTGCCCAGGATCGGAAGTTAGAGAAGAATATAAAAGAGGATTTGGTGTACCAACTTTAGCAGCGGTTCATCCAGAAAATGATCCAGAAGGAAAGGGTTGGGCGCAAGCAAAAGCGTATGCAGTTGCAACAGGAGGTCACAGAGCAGGTGTTTTAGAATCTTCATTTGTTGCGGAAGTAAAGTCTGATTTAATGGGAGAACAAACTATTTTATGTGGTTTGTTACAAACAGGCGCAATTTTATCTTTTGATAAAATGGTAGCAGAAGGAATAGAACCAAGTTATGCTGCAAAATTAATTCAATATGGTTGGGAAACTGTAACGGAAGCTTTAAAACATGGTGGAATTACAAACATGATGGACAGATTGTCTAATCCTGCAAAAGTAAAAGCCTTTGAAATTTCTGAAGAATTAAAAGACATTATGCGTCCGTTGTTTCAAAAACATATGGATGATATTATGACGGGTCATTTCTCTAAAACCATGATGGAAGATTGGGCAAATGATGATAAAAACTTATTAACTTGGAGAGCTGCAACTGGTGATACTGCTTTTGAAAAGCAAAAAGTTACAGACCAAGAGATACCAGAACAAGAGTATTTTGATCACGGAACGTTATTAGTTGCTTTTGTAAGAGCTGGTGTAGAATTAGCTTTTGAAGCGATGACAGATTCAGGTATTATAGAAGCTTCTGCGTATTACGAGTCTTTACACGAAACGCCATTAATTGCAAATACGATTGCACGTAAAAAATTATATGAAATGAACCGTGTAATTTCTGATACGGCAGAATATGGTTGTTATTTATTCGATCACGCTTGTAAACCTTTATTAACAGATTTTATGAAGGATGTAAAAACTGATATTATTGGTCAGAAATTTACAGATTCTAATGGAGTTGATAATCAAGAATTGATTCGTATTAATAGTATTATTAGAAATCATCCAGTTGAAAAAGTAGGAGAAAGATTAAGAGCTTCTATGACAGCAATGAAAGTGATAAAATCGGCGTAAATAAAAAGTTTTTTTAATTTTATAAAAACCTGCCAGATTTTAAAACCTGATAGGTTTGTTTTTATATTCGAAAAATGCAAACAAAACAAATATATTTTCCCAGTCTAGAAAACGTGAAAACGGCTTCAAAAAACTTAAAAGGAGTTGTTTTAGAAACTCCTTTAAGTAAGAATTTTAACCTTTCTAAGGAGTTAGAAGCAACTATTTTGTTTAAAAGAGAAGACTTGCAAGTTGTTCGCTCTTATAAAATTAGAGGGGCATATAATAAAATGTCTTCTTTAAGTGATGATGAAAAACAACGAGGAATTGTTTGTGCAAGTGCAGGAAATCATGCGCAAGGAGTTGCTTTATCTTGTAAGTTATTAAAGGTAAAAGGAACTATTTACATGCCGTCTCCAACTCCAAATCAAAAGATAGGACAGGTAAAAATGTTTGGAGAAGAATTTATTGAAGTTGTTATTGGAGGCGATACTTTTGATGATGCTTATCATGCAGCAATCGTAGAATGTGAAGCGAAAAATAAAACATTTATTCATCCTTTTAATGATGAAAAAGTAATTGAAGGTCAGGCAACCGTAGGGTTAGAAATTCTTAATCAAGTAACGGAGAAAATAGATTACGTTTTTGTTCCTATTGGCGGTGGAGGTTTATCATCAGGATTGTCATCCATTTTTAAATACTTATCACCAGAAACAAAAGTAATTGGAGTTGAGCCAGAAGGAGCACCTTCTATGCTAACGTCTATTAGAAATAAAAAAAATACTGCTTTAGAAAAAATTGATGCTTTTGTAGATGGAGCAGCAGTAAAAAAAGTAGGGGATTTAAACTTTGCTATTTGTCAGCAAAACTTAACGGATGTGATTACGGTTCCTGAAGGAAAAATTTGTCAGACAATTTTAGATTTATATAATAAAGATGCAATTGTAGTTGAGCCCGCTGGTGCTTTAAGTATTGCAGCCTTAGATTTCTTTGCTACAGAAATTAAAGGTAAGAATGTTGTTTGTGTTGTGAGTGGAAGTAATAACGACATCACAAGAACTGCAGAAATTAAAGAGAGAGCTTTATTATATGCGAATTTGAAACATTACTTTATTATAAAATTTCCTCAAAGAGCAGGAGCTTTAAAAGAATTTGTAGCAGAAATTTTAGGTCCAAATGATGATATTACTCATTTTGAATACACCAAAAAGAACAATAGAACAAACGGTGCTGCTGTTGTTGGTTTAGAGTTAAAATCTTCTCAAGATTTAGCTCCTTTAATCAATAGAATGAAAGAAAGAAATTTCTTTGGAGATTACCTAAATGACAAGCCAGATTTGTTTCAATTTCTAGTATAATATTCATTTATCAGTTTCATGAGAATATCGAAAATCTCGAAATAATTTTAGTAATTAAAGGGTTATTTAATTTTTATTAAAGAGGATGTTTATTGTTATTTTTTATTAATTTTGACTCAGTAATTTGAGTGAAAATTAATGAATCAAGTTCAGAGATTTCTGGTTTTGATTTTAAGAGCAATTTATGAAGAAACAGTTTACAGAGATTCCAGATACATATAAAATCACGTCACTTTTACATCAAAAAACATATTTAGTTAATGGTGAATTAAAAGAGTGGAAAGGTGATTTTACAGATGTGTACTCTACGATTTCATCAACGAAAGAATACGAGCCAACTTTATTAGGAACTGTGCCAAATTTAACAGGAGATGAAAGTTTAGAAGCTTTAGATTCTGCTTATAAAGCTTATGATAAAGGTCAAGGTTTGTGGCCAACGATGAAGATTGTAGATAGAATTGAATGTATGGAGGAGTTTGCTGAGCAAATGAAAACCAAACGTGATGAAGTTGTAAAGCTGTTAATGTGGGAAATCGGAAAATCGTTATCAGATTCAGAAAAAGAATTTGATAGAACCATAGCATATATTTACGATACAATTGAAGATTACAAACAAATGGATCGAGATTCTGCTAAGTTCGAAAAACATAGCGGAGTTCATGCACACATTAGACGCGGCCCTTTAGGTGTGGTTTTATGTTTAGGACCGTATAACTATCCTTTAAACGAGGCGTTTGCTTTGTTAATACCTGCTTTAATTATGGGGAATACGGCTGTTTTTAAACCAGCTAAACATGGAGTTTTATTATTCTCACCTTTAATGGAGGCTTTTCAAAATAGTTTTCCAGAAGGTGTTGTAAACCTAATTTATGGCAAAGGGCGTGTTTTAGTAACCCCTGTTATGAAAACAGGTAAAGTAGACGTGCTCGCTTTAATTGGGAATAGTAAATCAGCAAATGCCATACAGGCAAACCATCCTTTTAAAAATAGATTACGTTTAGTACTAGGCTTGGAGGCTAAAAATCCTGCAATTATATTACCAGATGCAGATTTAGATTTAGCGATAAACGAGTGTGTTTCCGGTGCAACTTCTTTTAACGGACAACGTTGTACAGCTCTAAAAATCATGTATGTTCATGAAGATATTGTCGCTGAATTTAACAAACGATTTTCAGAAAGAGTAGATGGGTTAAAATTTGGAAATCCTTGGGAAAAGGACGTAGAATTAACACCTTTACCAGAGCCAGAAAAACCAGCTTATATTCAAGAATTAATTGATGACGCTATTAAAAAAGGCGCAAAAGTGATTAATAAAAGAGGAGGAGAAACGACTGAAAATTATATTTTCCCAGCTGTTTTGTATCCTGTTTCTAATGAGATGAGAGTGTTTAAAGAAGAGCAATTCGGACCCGTAACTCCTATTGTTTCTTTTAAAAATATTCAAGAACCTTTAGATGATATGGCAGCATCTAATTACGGTCAACAAGTAAGTGTTTTTGGTAGTGAAGTAAAAACATTAGCGCCATTAATTGATACTTTAGTAAACTTGGTGTGTAGAGTAAACTTAAATAGTGCAGCACAACGTGGGCCAGATGTATACCCTTTTACAGGAAGAAAAGATTCTGCAGTAGGAACTTTAAGTGTACATGATGCGTTGCGTTCTTTTTCTATAAGAACTTTTCTAGCATCTAAAGACACTCCTTACAATAATGCTATTTTAGAAGAATTGTTAGCTAAAAAAGCTTCTAATTTTATCAATACAGATTATCTTTTGTAATAAAATTGAAATTATTGATATTTAAAAAACCTCCATTTTGGAGGTTTTTTAAATGAAGTCACCGACTAAACCTTAATCGTTAACATTGGTCTTAAGGCATTTTTAGATATTTTTTTGGTAACACTACCTGTAAATAAATGTGCTAAACCACTTCTGCCATGTGTACTTAAGGCAATTAAATCGGCCTTAATCTCTTCAGAGAAGTTTAAAATACCTTTTTCTACAGAAACATCATTGTACACGTTTATTTTATAATTTTGTAAATTAAAATCACTAATAAAATCTTTTATTTTTTGAATTGTTTCAGAAGTAGCTTGAAAGTTAGCAGGTGTATTTACTTTTAATAAATGAATTTTACTATCAAAAGTATTTGCAAAATTAACAAATTTACCAAACACCTCTTTGTTCTCTTCTTTAAAGTTAGATGCAAAAACTAAATTCTTTAATTTGAATTTTTTGATATCCTTTTTTACAATAAGAACAGGTCTTTTAGAGCTTCTTACTACTTTTTCTGTATTACTTCCGATGAGGATTTCTTCAAATATAGAATGCCCTTTAGAGCCCATTATTATTAAATCTGCATCAATTTTATCAGCATATTTCTGTATGCCTTCAAAAGGATTGTTTAGTTTTATAAAGTATTCTACCTTTATATCATTGCTAAATATATCATCTTTGAATCGTAATATTTTTTTTCTAATTTTCCTTAAATACAACATGCTTTCAGGGATACTATAACTACTTCCAGCCCCCATGTCCATTACTCCTCTAGGAAGTTCAATTAAATGAATAAGATAAATTGTGGCGTTCGTTTTCTTTGCTATTCTTGCGGCTACTTTAGACGCATATTCAGACGGTTTCGAGAAATCAATAGGAACTAAAATATTTTTCATCTTTTTGGAAGTTTAAATTAAATAATTCATGATTTTAAAGTTACGAAAAATAATTGAATGTAACTCAGTTTGGTAAATCGTAAACATTTAGTATCTTTGCAGCGAAAATTAGAGTAAATGAAGCGGGAAGGGGACTTAAAAGTCCCCTCTTTTTATACTTCATTTTAAGGTTTAGCATGAATCAAACAGCAGTAAAAGACTTAGTAGACGAAGCACTGGCACTTAATGAGTCATTGTACTTAATAGAATTATCAATCTCTGTAAACAATAAAATTCAAGTTATTGTAGATGGTGATAATGGTGTTCCATTAAGTGAGTGTATGAGGATAAGTAGAAATATAAACAATAGTTTCGACAGAGAGGAAGAAGATTTTTCTTTGGAAGTTGCTACACCGGATATTGCACATCCATTAGTAGTGAAAAGACAATATATCAAGAATTTAAACAGAATTCTAAAAGTAAAAACTTTAGAAGAAAAGTTTGAAGGAACTTTGGTAGAAGCCGATGAAGATAAAATTGTTTTAAATTGGAAAGCAAGAGAACCTAAACCAATAGGTAAAGGAAAAGTTACTGTACTAAAAACAGCAACTATAGAGTATAAGGATATTATAGAAGCAAAAGTGAAGATTGTATTTTAAGCAAAAATGTAATGGAAAATATAGCGTTAATTGATTCGTTTTCAGAATTTAAAGATAATAAAAGTATAGACAGAGTAACATTAATGTCTATTTTAGAAGAAGTGTTTAGAGCTGCTTTAAAACGTAAGTTTGGTTCTGATGATAATTTTGATATCATTATTAACCCAGATAAAGGAGATTTAGAAATTTGGAGAAATAGAGTTGTAGTTGCAGATGGGTTTTCTGAAGATGATAACGAAGAAATAGAGTTAGCTGAAGCAAAATTAATTGAGCCAGATTTCGAGATTGGTGAAGATGTGTCTGAAGAGGTTAAACTAATAGATTTAGGAAGAAGAGCTATTTTGGCATTACGCCAAAACTTAATTTCTAAGATTTATGAGCACGATAGCACAAATATTTTCAAGCATTTTAAAGAATTAGAAGGCGAATTATATACTGCAGAAGTACATCACATACGTCATAATGCAATTATTTTATTAGATGATGATGGTAATGAAATTGTATTGCCTAAAAGCGAGCAAATTCGTTCAGATTTCTTTAGAAAAGGAGATTCTGTAAGAGGTGTTATCAAAACAGTAGAATTAAGAGGTAATAAACCTGCTATTATATTGTCTAGAACATCTCCATTGTTTTTAAATAAATTATTTGAACAAGAAATTCCTGAAGTTTTTGATGGTTTAATTACTGTTGAAGGTGTTGCAAGAATTCCTGGTGAAAAAGCAAAAGTAGCTGTAGATTCTTATGATGACAGAATAGATCCTGTTGGAGCTTGTGTTGGAGTAAAAGGTTCAAGAATTCATGGTATTGTACGTGAGTTAGGTAATGAAAACATAGATGTTATCAATTATACTAAAAACGAACAATTATTTATTTCTAGAGCATTGAGTCCTGCGAAAGTAACATCAATGGAAATTGAATTGTATGATGAAGAAAGAAATGGTAAAAAAGGACGCGTAAGTGTACTATTGAAACCAGAAGAAGTTTCTAAAGCAATTGGTAGAGGTGGTGTTAATATTCGTTTAGCAAGTGAGTTAACCGGATATGAAATCGACGTTAAGAGAGAAGGTCTTGAAGAAGAGGATGTTGAGTTAACAGAATTTGGAGACGAGATTGAAGATTGGGTTATCGTAGAATTTAAAAAGATTGGTTTAGATACAGCAAGAAGTGTATTAGAAACTAATGTTGCTGAATTAGTGAAAAGAACCGATTTAGAAGAAGAAACTATTTTAGATGTTCAGAGAATTTTGAAAGAAGAATTCGAAGAATAATCAATTATATAATATTAAAGTAAAAAGTATATTTTTACAGAATTAAAGGCTAAAAAATAATATATGTCTGAAGGCAAAACAATGAGGCTTAATAAAGTTTTAAGAGAATTAAACATTTCTCTTGATAGAGCAGTAGAATATTTAGCAAAAAAAGGTCATGAAATAGATTCAAGGCCAACAACTAAAATTTCTAGTGATATCTATCAAGTTTTACAAGATGGCTTTGAAACAGATGCAAATAAAAAAGCTGCATCTAAAGAAGTTGGCGAAGAAAAACGTAAAGAGAAAGAGGCAATTCGTTTAGAGGTTGAAGCTAAATTAGAAAAGAAAAGAGCAGAAGAAGCTAAGAAGGAAGAAGTCTTAAAAGCCAAAGCAGATAAATTAGAATTTAAAACTGTAGGGAAAATAGATATCGACAATGTTGGCAAAAAACCTGTTCTTAAAAAAGAAGAGGTTGTTGTTGAACCGATAGCGAAAGAAGAAATTCCTGTTGAGCCTAAAGCGAAAGAAGAAGTTGTTGTTGAGCCAAAAATTAAGGAAGAAGAAGTTCTTGTTGAGCCTAAAGCGAAAGAAGAAGTTATTGTTGCTGTTGTTGAGGCTAAAGTAGAGCAGCCTGTTGTTGAAGAGCCTAAAGTTAAGAAGCCTGTTTCTGAAATAGAAAAAGAAGCTTCTAAACGTGAAGAAAAAACGACTTCTAAAAGAGACGCTTCAAAGCTAGATGTAAAAGAAGAAGAAGTAGTTCCAGAGAACGCAGAAGCGATCAAAACTCAATATAAAAAATTAGATGGCCCTAATTTTACAGGTAAGAAAATTGATTTAAAACAATTTGAAAGACCAAAAAAGAAAAAGCCGGAAGTTAAAAAAGACGCGTCTACAGATCCTAAAAAGAAACGTAAACGTATTGTAACGAAAGCAGGAGCTCCAGGTAGTGCTACTAGTAGGCCAGCCGCAGGAGGTAGAGGTGTAGGTAGGCCAGCTCCAGGAGGAGTAGGTAGACCAGGATTTAGAGGAGCAAGAGGCGCTCAAAGGCCAGCAGTTGTTAAAAAGGCTGAGCCAACAGAAGCAGATATTCAAAAGCAAGTTAGAGAAACTCTAGAAAAGCTTCAAGGGAAATCTAGTAGAGGAAAAGGTGCAAAATACAGAAGAAATAAAAGAGATGCTCGTAGAGAACATTCTGATGCTGAATCAGAAGCACAAGCATTAGACAGCAAGATCTTAAAAGTAACAGAATTTGTTACTGTAAGTGAAGTTGCAACAATGATGGATGTTCCTGTAACAAATATCATTTCTGCATGTATGTCTTTAGGAATGATGGTAACAATGAATCAGCGTTTAGATGCTGAGACGTTAGTTATTGTTGCAGAAGAATTTAACCACAAAGTAGAATTTGTAGGTGCAGAAGTAGAAGAATCTATAGAAGAAGTAATAGATAAGCCAGAAGATTTAGTAACTCGTGCTCCGATTATTACAGTAATGGGTCACGTAGATCATGGTAAAACTTCATTATTAGATTATATTAGAAACGCAAATGTAATTGACGGAGAAAGTGGAGGAATCACTCAACATATTGGAGCGTATTCAGTGAACGTTGAAGATCAAAAAATTGCATTTTTAGATACTCCTGGTCACGAAGCCTTTACAGCTATGCGTGCACGTGGAGCACAAATTACAGATTTAGTTATTGTTGTTGTTGCAGCAGATGATGATGTAATGCCACAAACAAAAGAAGCGATTTCTCATGCGCAAGCAGCAGGAGTTCCTATCATATTTGCAATAAATAAGATAGATAAACCAAATGCAAATCCAGATAATGTAAAAACTCAATTATCTTCAATGAATTTATTGATTGAAGAATGGGGAGGAAGCATTCAATCTCAAGATATTTCTGCAAAAGTAGGAACAGGTGTTCCAGAATTGTTAGAAAAAGTATTACTTGAAGCTGAAATTTTAGAGCTAAAAGCAAATCCGAATAAAAATGCAGTTGGTGCTGTAGTAGAAGCTTTACTTGATAAAGGTAGAGGATATGTTTCTACAATTTTAGTACAAGCAGGAACTTTAAAAATTGGAGATTACTTGTTAGCAGGTAAACACAGTGGTAAAGTAAGAGCGATGTTCGATGATAAAGGAAATAACTTAAAAGAAGCTGGACCATCAACCCCAGTATCTATCTTAGGTTTAGATGGAGCGCCACAAGCAGGAGACAAATTTGTTGTTTTTGATGATGAAAGAGAAGCAAAACAAATTGCATCAAAACGTTCTCAATTACAACGTGAGCAATCTGTAAGAACACAAAAAACACTTACTTTAGCTGAAATTGGACGTAGAATTGCACTTGGAGACTTTAAAGAATTAAACATTATCTTAAAAGGAGATGTAGATGGTTCTGTAGAAGCTTTAACAGATTCATTCCAAAAATTATCGACAGAAGAAATTCAAGTTAATATTTTACATAAAGGAGTTGGAGCCATTACAGAAAGTGATGTATTATTAGCAACAGCATCTGATGCAATTATTGTTGGTTTTAACGTTCGTCCACAAGGAAATGCAAGAACGATTGCTGATAGAGAAGAAGTTGATATTAGAACTTATTCTATTATTTATGACGCTATCAACGATTTGAAAGACGCAATGGAAGGTATGTTGTCTCCAGAGATGAAAGAAGAAGTTTCGGGTAATGTCGAAATTAGAGAAGTATACAAAATATCTAAAGTTGGTAACATTGCAGGTTGTATGGTAATGTCAGGTAAAATCTTTAGAGATTCTAAAATTAGAATTATTAGAGACGGTATTGTAGTTCATGATGGAGTATTATCATCTTTAAAACGTTTTAAAGACGATGTTAGAGAAGTAGCTAAAGGATATGATTGTGGTCTTCAACTTAAGAATTACAATGATATTGTAGAAGGAGATGTAATTGAAGCATACAAAGAAGTAGCAGTTAAAAAGAAGTTGAAATAAACTTACTTTTATTATAAAGTAAAAACGCCAAAATCATAATTGATTTTGGCGTTTTTTGTTTAATGTTTTTTGATTTTATTTCCCTAAAGGAATCACAATTAATCCAGAAAATTTCTCCAAAAAACGAATCATTGCCTTGTCAGCTTCTAGTTTTGTTTTGTAATTTCCAACCTGTACTTTCCAATAAGGTTGGTCATAATCAAGTTTTGTGTACACTTCAGGGTAATTAAGCCTGAATTTACTTTGTAAACTTCTTGCTTTGGTTTCGTCTCCATAATATATTTGAACTCTAAAACCATAGCCGTATTCTTTGTTAAAGGCTCTTTTTTTTGTGATTAAGTTTTTAATTTGTTCACTACTATTTGTCTTGTTTTGAGCAGATAAGGATAAGGAACCTGCAATTAACACAAAGAAAAACAGGTTTAAATAAGATTTATTTTTCATTCTAAAATTCGTTTCTACAAAAGTAACGAGTTGGCTTTGAATAAATTTGATAAATTTATTATTTAGAATTATTATAAATTAATAGTTAACGGTCCTTTAACTTTTCTAAATTTGGGAAGAAGTAGTACTTTTGTCTGACTGTTCAAAAAGCGTTTTTTTGAGCTATTTTATACATGATACTAAAAATAGTTTGTAAATATGAAGAGTGTAGCATTACACAGTAAACTAACCAAAGTACTACTAAAGAGTTTTACAATCATTCTGTTTTTTGCATTTAGCTTGTCATCTTATTCTCAAGATATAGATGAAGCTCGTCAAAAAGAAGGTAGGAAAATATTTAAATCTTTATGTGCGTCTTGTCACAAGTTAGATAAGAAGTTAATTGGCCCTGCATTAGCAGGTGTTGAAGATCGTAGAGAAAACGATTGGTTAAAATCTTGGATTAAAGACAATGCAGCGTTAAGAGCTTCTGGAGACAGAGATGCCATTGAAGTTTTTGAAGAATACAAAGGTTCTTCAATGACTGCTTTTCCTCAGTTAAGTGATCAACAAGTAGATAATATTTTATATTATACAACTGTTGGTGAAATTAAAAAAGCTACTGAAGTTGTTGTGGGCGGTCAAGTTTTAGAAAAAGGTGGCGCTCCAGGTTGGTTAATTTATTTCTTAGCAGCTGCAATTATCGTAGCATTTCTAATGATTGCTAGCTTGTTAAAACAAGTAAGTGAATTAAAAGGAAATCAAAACATAGAAAGTAATTCGAATTTAAGAAGAGATCTAGAAGAACTTTGGATTGGTCTTAAAAAGAATACGTTCTTAAAAGTATTGTCAACAATATTTTTATTATTGACGGGTGCTTATATCGTTTTCGGAATGTTGTTTACCGTTGGTGTAGACCAAGGATATCAACCAATTCAACCAATTGCATTTTCTCATAAGATTCATGCAGGAGATAATAAAATCGATTGTCAATACTGTCATTCATCAGCAAAACATAGTAAAAATTCAGGAATACCTTCTGTAAATGTTTGTATGAACTGTCACAAAGCGATTTCTGAAGTTTCAGAAGGAACTGAGATTCAGTGGAACGGACAAACGTATGGTAAAAAGGAATTAGATAAAGAAATTGCTAAAGTGTATGATGCTGCAGGTTGGGATCCAGAAGAATTAGCTTATACAGGTGAAGAGAAGCCAGTAAAATGGATTCGTATTCACAACTTACCAGATTTCGCATATTATAACCATTCACAACACGTAACGGTTGCCGGTTTAAAATGTCAAAAATGTCACGGTCCAGTTGAAGAAATGGATGGGATGTATCAATATGCTCCATTAACAATGGGTTGGTGTATAGATTGTCATAGACAAACGAATGTAGATTTAAAAGGAAACGATTATTATGCTAAAATTCACGATCAATTAGCGAAGAAATACGGAGTAGAAAAAGTTACTATTTCTCAGCTAGGTGGATTAGAGTGTGGTAAGTGTCATTACTAATAAAAGATTCAAAAATTAAAAGATCTATAGAATTGTGATATTCAATTTTTTAAATCTTTCAATCATTAAATAAAAAAGTATAAATGGCTTCAAACAAAAAATACTGGAAAAGTGTTGAAGAACTAGAAGGTAGTTCTATTGTTGAAACGCTGAATAAAAATGAATTTGTAGAGAATATTCCTACAGATGATTTTTTAGGTGATAAAGAAACACTTGAGAATTCTTCTACTTCACGTAGAGATTTCTTAAAGTATGTTGGCTTTACAACAGCGGCAGCTTCATTAGCTGCTTGTGAAGGACCGGTTATTAAATCGATTCCTTACGTTGTAAAACCAAATGATATTATCGCTGGTGTTGCAGATTGGTATGCTACTTCTATGGCAGATGGTTATGATTTTGCAAGTGTGTTAGTTAAAACACGTGAAGGTCGTCCGATTCAAATAATGCCAAATAAAGAAGCAAACGGAACAACAAGCGCTAGAGTTCAAGCAGCTGTTCTTTCTTTATATGATGAGCAATTACGTTTAAAAGAACCAACTAAAAAGGGTGCTGCTATTTCTTGGGCGCAAGCTGATACAGAAATAGGACAAAAATTAAATAGCTTAAAAGAAGCTGATAGTCAAGTTGTTTTATTAACAGGAACAATGGCAAGTCCATCAACAGATAAAATTGTTGGTGAATTTTTAGCGACGTATCCAAATGCAAAACATGTTATTTATGATGCAATTTCTGAAGAAGCTTCAGTAAATGCATTTGAAGCAATGTATGGCAGAAGAGCTTTACCAAGTTATAGCTTACAAAACGCAGAAACAATCGTTTCTTTTGGTGCTGATTTCTTAGGAGATTTTCACGGAGGTTTTGAAAAAGCATATGTTACTGGTAGAAAACCAGAATTAGGTAAAATGTCTTACCATGTTCAGGTAGAAAGTAATATGTCTCTTACTGGAGCAAATGCAGACAAACGTTTGGTTGCAAAACCATCTGATGTTGTTTTTGCTTTATTAAATTTATACAAAGAAATTACTGGCGAATCTATAGCTTCTAACTCTACACCTATTGATGCAGAAATTAAAGCATTAGCAAAAGTTCTTAAAAAAGCAGGTTCTAAAGGAGTTGTAATGACTGGTATTAACGATGTGAATGCACAGTTAATCTCTTTAGCAATCAACAATGCTTTAAATAGTGAAATTTTAGATGCTAAGAATTCATTAAATATTCGTCAAGGAAATTTTGAGCAAGTTCAAAATGTAGTTTCAGATATGAAATCTGGAAAAGTTGGTGGTATTTTCACAGTGAATGTAGATCCTTCTTATTCATTACCAAATGCTACTGAATTTACAGAAGCATTATCAAAGGTTGATTTAAAAGTAGCATTATCAGTAGAAAATAGTGCGACAGTAGCTGCAATGGACTATGCATTGCCAGCGCCACATTTCTTAGAATCTTGGGGTGATACTCAGTTTTCTGAAGGAAATTATGGTTTAATACAACCTACAATTCAACCATTATTTAAAACGCGTCAAATTCAAGACACGTTATTAAAATGGTCTGGAAGTTCAACTTCATATTATGACTATTTAAAATCTTTCTGGGCTACAGAAGTTTTAGACGGTTCTTCTTGGAACAAAGCTTTACATAATGGTTTTTATAATAAAACTACTTCTGATCATAAAGTAACTTCAAGTGATATTTCAATTGAAGAAGTTGCAACAATCTTAAAGAAAAGTACATTAACTTCAGGAATGGAGTTGAATTTATATATTAAAACTGGTTTAGGAGACGGTAAGCAAGCAAACAATCCTTGGTTACAAGAATTTCCAGATCCAATTACAAGAGCTTCTTGGGATAATTATTTAACCATGTCTATGGCAGATGCTAGAGAATTAGGTTTCTCTAACCCTGTGAAAGATAACGGTGCTATTGATGGTGATTATGCTAAAGTATCTGTAAATGGTAAAGAAGTGGTCGTTCCAGTAATGGTACAACCAGGTCAGGCAAAAGGTTCTGTCGGATTGGCTTTAGGTTTTGGAAAGACTTTCGGTTTAAAAGAAGAAATGCAAGTAGGTGTTAATGCGTATCCTTTTTATCAAGGTGGTAATAACATTCAATACAATGTAACAATTGATAAAGTAGCTGGAACGCATCAATTTGCTTGTACACAAGTACAAAAAACAATTGCAGGTCGTCATGATATTTTAAAAGTAGCGACATTAAAAGAATACAATACAGTAGCGCCTAAAGATCATCATCATGGTTGGAATAAGCCTGCGTATGTATCTTATGATCATAAAGAAGTTGAAGCAAAAACAATTGATTTATGGGATGAGCACAATAGAGAAATCGGGCATCACTTTAATTTATCAATAGATTTAACTTCTTGTACAGGTTGTGGAGCATGTGTTGTAGCATGTCACGCAGAAAATAATGTACCAGTTGTAGGTAAAAACGAAGTAAGAGTTGGTAGAGATATGCACTGGTTGCGTATTGATAGATATTATTCTTCAGAAGTTGAAACTCGCGAAGAGGCCAAAGAAATGGGCTTAAGTGGAGGAGACTTATATAAGGCTTTAGAAACGGAAGCAGAAAATCCTGAGGTTACTTTTCAACCAATGATGTGTCAACACTGTAATCATGCTCCTTGTGAGACTGTTTGTCCTGTTGCTGCAACATCACATGGTCGTCAAGGTCAAAACCAAATGGCATACAACAGATGTGTAGGTACAAGATATTGTGCAAACAACTGTCCATATAGAGTTCGTCGTTTTAACTGGTTCAATTATGCAGATAATAATCAGTTTGACTTCAACTTGAATAACGAATATGGAAAAATGGTATTGAATCCAGATGTTGTAGTTCGTTCTAGAGGAGTTATGGAAAAATGTTCTATGTGTATTCAATTAACACAAGCAACAATTCTAAAAGCTAAGAAAGAAGGTAGAAAAGTAGATACAGATGAGTTCGAAACGGCTTGTTCAGCTGCTTGTACAACTGGAGCAATGGTCTTTGGAGATATCAATAAAGAAGAAGATAAAGTAACTGCATTAGCAGAAGATAAGAGAGCTTATAACGTGTTAGATTATTTACAGACAAAACCAAATGTAATCTATCAAGTAAAAGTTAAGAATACAAACGAAGCGTAATTAAAAACTAAGATATAAGATATGTCTCATTACGAAGCACCCATAAGGGAACCTTTAGTATTAGGTGATAAAAGTTACCACGATATTACCGAAGATATTGCCAGACCGATAGAAGGTGCTGCAAATAAAAATTGGTACATCGCATTTTATATTTCTTTAGCAGCAATGCTTTGGGGATTTGGATGTATTTTCTACACAGTAGGAACAGGTATTGGAGTTTGGGGATTAAACAAGAACATTGGATGGGCTTGGGATATTACCAACTTTGTATGGTGGGTAGGTATTGGTCATGCAGGAACATTGATTTCCGCAGTACTTTTATTATTCCGTCAAAAATGGAGAATGGCAATTAACCGTTCTGCAGAAGCAATGACAATTTTTGCCGTTTTTCAAGCAGGATTGTTCCCAATTATTCACATGGGACGTCCATGGAACGCATATTGGGTATTACCGCTTCCAAATCAATTCGGATCATTATGGGTGAATTTTAACTCACCATTATTATGGGATGTTTTTGCAATTTCAACCTATTTATCTGTATCATTAGTTTTCTGGTGGACAGGTTTATTACCAGATTTTGCAATGATTAGAGACAGAGCTGTAAAACCTTTTCAGAAGAAAATATATGCTTTATTATCATTCGGTTGGTCTGGTAGAGCAAAAGATTGGCAACGTTTTGAAGAAGTATCTTTGGTACTTGCAGGTTTAGCAACACCGTTAGTACTTTCTGTACATACAATTGTATCTATGGATTTTGCTACCTCAATTAACCCAGGTTGGCACTCAACAATTTTCCCTCCTTATTTCGTAGCAGGAGCAATCTTTTCAGGATTTGCAATGGTACAAACGTTATTAGGAATCATGAGAAAGGTTACTAATTTAGAAGACTATATTACACGTATGCACGTAGAATATATGAACATGGTAATTATCTTAACTGGTGGAATCGTAGCTGTAGCATATGCAACAGAATTTTTCATCGCTTGGTATACAGGTTCACCATACGAAAACTATACATATTTATCTGTAGGTGCTGCAACAGGACCTTATGCTTGGGCTTTTTGGTCATTGATTACCTTCAATATCATTACTCCTCAATTGTTATGGATTAAGAAATTTAGAAGAAGTTTTATGATTACTTTTATTATTTCTATTGCGATTAACATTGGTATGTGGTTTGAGCGTTTCGATATTATTGCAATTGTATTAAGTAAAGGTCATTTACCTTCTACTTGGTGGCGTTTTGAGCCAACGTTTGTAGATGTCGGTATCTTTATTGGTACGATAGGATTCTTCTTTGTATTATTCTTATTATATGCAAGAACGTTCCCAGTAATTGCACAAGCGGAAGTAAAGACAATATTAAAATCTTCAGGTGAGTTTTACAAGAAGAGAAGTGAACAAGGAATTCCTACAAAACCTGCAATTACTGTTTTAAATACAGCAGGTAAAAAGAAAGATTCTGATAACAATTTAAACGAATAATTATGAAAGCATCAAAAGTTATTCACGCATTTTATACTGATGACGAAGTTTTGTTAGATGCAGTAAAAGCTGTAAAAGCAGAACACCATCATATCGAAGAAGTATTTTGTCCATTTCCAGTTCATGGTCTAGACAAAGCGATGGGCTTAGCTCCAACAAGATTAGCTATTACAGCTTTCTTTTACGGAGTTACAGGTTTAGCTTTTGCCATTTGGATGACAAACTACATCATGATTGAAGATTGGCCACAAGATATTGGTGGTAAACCAAGTTTTTCATGGATAGAAAACATGCCAGCATTCGTGCCGATCATGTTCGAATTAACAGTCTTTTTTGCAGCCCATTTAATGGTTATTACTTTTTATATGAGAAGTAGAATTTGGCCATTTAAAGATGCAGAGAATCCAGATCCTAGAACTACAGACGATCATTTTTTAATGGAAATACTGATTCATAATAATGAAGAAGAATTAACTTCATTATTAGCGAAAACAGGAGCTGTAGAAATTAATATCGTAGACAAGCACTAATATATAGATAATGAAGAAGTTTAAATTAATTATCGCTTTAGTAGTTTTTGCAAGTATTATTTCTTGTAATGACAAAAAAACAAGACAAGCACAATACATGCCAGACATGTATGAATCTATACCTTACGATGCAGACGGAGCAGAAGGGTTAGGTGGCGAACCTGTAAATAGTAAACCAGTTGCTGGTACTATTGCAAGAGGAGGAGCACCTGCTTATGATATTCCAGATACTAATGAAGGTTATGAGGATGCGAAAATAGGTTTAAAATCACCTTTAGAGATTACTGAAAAGAATTTAGAAAATGGGAAGAAGATGTACGCTATTTATTGTATTTCTTGTCATGGTAAAAAAGGAGATGGAAATGGTTATCTATCGACTTCAGAAAAGTTTTCTGGAATTCCGAATTATAAAGATAGAGATATTACAGAGGGAAGTACTTATCATGTAATAATGCATGGTAAAAACTTAATGGGTTCGCACTCATCTCAATTAACATATAAAGAACGCTGGCAAATTGTTCAATATGTAGAAGTATTGCGCACAGATTTGTTAAAATAGAGTACAAAAAGATAGAATCCGAAAGATATGTATCAATTCTCAGGTAAATTAAAAACATTCTCATTAGCACTAATTATTTTTGGTGTGATAGGAATTGCATTCAGTTTTTATAATGGTTCTCAAAAGACCATAGAAGACGCAAAACATGTAATAGAAGCATCTCATGGTGGTGGTCACGGAGACTCTCATGGAGATTCAACGACTCATAATGAAGAAACGGCTGAAGTTAGTCATGCTTCTAAAGCTGAAGAACATGCAACAGACACACATGGAGAGGTAATAGCTCATCATGAAGAAAAGAGTCATGATTCAACAACGGAAGTACATACTACTTCTGCTGATAATGAACATGAACTACATGTTTTACATCAATTACAAAACAGACCATGGTCTGCATTTTATGTCGCTTTATTTTTCTCTTTAGGAATAACATTACTAGTTCTAGTTTTCTATGCAATACAAAGAGTTGCACAAGTAGGTTGGTCTGTTGTTATTTTAAGAGTAATGGAAGCTATTACAGCAAATTTATTACCAGTATCAATTATAATGATAGTAGTACTTACTGCTTCTGTAATGCATTTAAATCATTTATTTCCTTGGATGGCAGAAGGTATCTTTGATAAAGCAAGTGACAACTATGATCCAATTATAGACGGTAAATCTTGGTGGATGAATTCGACAGGTTTCATGGTAAGAAGTATTGCATACCTTTTAATTTGGAATGCATATAGATTCTTTATCAGAAGAAGTTCTATTAAAGAGGACACTGCAAATGATGGTAATAAAACATATAAGAAAAACTATAATGTATCAGTTGCTTTCTTATTCTTATTTATGATATCAGAATCTATGATGTCTTGGGATTGGATTATGGGCTTAGACCCTCACTGGTTCTCAACATTATTTGGTTGGTATGTGTTAGCGACTTTATTAGTAAGCGCATTAACAGTAATTGCATTTTTTACAATTTATTTACGTTCTAAGGGTGCTTTACCAGGTATAAACGATAGTCATATTCATGATTTAGCGAAATTCATGTTTGGTTTTTCTGTTTTTTGGACTTATTTATGGTTCTCACAGTTTATGTTAATCTGGTACGCAGACATTCCTGAAGAAACTACTTATTTCGTAGCAAGATTTACAGAGTATAAATTACCATTTTTAGGAATGGTTGTAATGAACTTTGTTTTTCCAATATTATTATTATTAAATAGTGATTTTAAAAGCAAACCTTGGTTTGTATTCATTGGAGGATTTGTAATTTTAGCAGGTCATTATGTCGATGTATTTGTCATGGTAATGCCATCAACAGTTGGTGCACAATGGTCTTTTGGAATTCCAGAAATAAGTGCTTTATGTTTCTTTATTGGGTTGCTTATTTATACAACCTTAAATGCATTCTCAAAAGCAAATCCAATTCCAAAAGGAAATCCTTTCTTAGAAGAAAGTGAACATTTCCATTATTACAATATTGAACATTCAGGAGAAGAATCAGCAGATCATTAGTAAATAATTGAATTAAAATAATTAAGACAAGATAAATATGTTAGCTCTATTTTATATTTTTATAGGTATTGCAATCGGGGTAAGTGTTTGGCAAATAACCAGAATACTAGACCTGAGAGGTGTAATTGCCACAGATGAGGATAATGCAAAACAAGGGAAGTACGCCCTATTATTTATGGCATTCTTGTATGCTATGATGATTTATTGCTTAATCTTCATGAACGTAATAATGTTACCAGAATCTGCTTCTATTGAAGGGGAACATGATGATAATTTATTCGATATTACTTTTTGGTTAATTGGTATTGTACAATTTATTATGCAATTCTTAATTTTCTACTTTACTTTTAAGTATAGAGGAAATAAAAATCGAAAAGCCAAATTTTATGCAGATAGTCATAAATTAGAAGTAATTTGGACTATAGTACCCGCTTTCGTTTTAGTTGTTTTAATTGGATATGGTTTGTGGCAATGGAATAACATAATGGATCTATCAGATAATGAAGATGCAGTTGTTATAGAAGTTTATGCAAGACAATTTGATTGGCAAGCACGTTATGCTGGAGAAGATAATACTTTAGGTTTAGGAAACGTAAACTATATTAAAGGAATTAATGTTATGGGTGTTGATATGTCTGATAAAAATGCATCAGATGATAAGCATGTAACAGAATTGTATTTACCAAAAGGTAGAAAGGTTCATTTCAAATTCCGTTCTCAAGATGTTTTACATTCTGCTTATATGCCTCACTTTAGAGCTCAAATGAACTGTGTGCCAGGAATGGTTACAGAGTTTGGGTTTACTCCAAAGTTTACAACAGAAGAAATGAGACAGCAATCTGAAGTTGTTGCTAAAACTGCAGGGATCAATAAAATTAGAAAAGCAAAAGGCGAAGAAGAACTTTATGAGTTTGATTACTTATTATTATGTAATAAAATTTGTGGAGCCTCACACTATAACATGCAAATGAAAATTACTGTTGTAGAGCAAGAAGAATATGACATTTGGATTGCAGAACAACCAACTTTAGCCTCAATTATTAAATAACTAAATTAAGATACTACAAATAATAAAGATTATGTCAGAACATCATCATAAAGAAACATTTGTAACAAAATATATTTTCAGCCAAGATCATAAAATGATTTCTAAGCAGTTCCTAGTAACAGGAATGTTTATGGGGATTATTGGTGTACTTATGTCTATGTTATTCCGTATGCAAATTGCATGGCCAGAAAAATCGTTTTCAATTGTTGAAGCATTTTTAGGACCTCATCAAACAGATGGAATAATGAATCCAGATATTTACCTAGCATTGGTTACCATACATGGTACTATTATGGTATTCTTTGTATTGACAGCAGGTTTAAGTGGTACCTTCTCTAACTTATTAATTCCATTGCAAATTGGAGCGAGAGATATGGCTTCTGGTTTTTTAAATATGATTTCATATTGGTTATTCTTCTTGTCAAGTATAATCATGGTAATTTCATTATTTGTTGAAGCAGGACCAGCATCTGCAGGATGGACAGTTTATCCACCATTAAGTGCATTACCACAAGCAATTCCAGGTTCTGGAGCAGGTATGACTTTATGGTTGGTTTCTATGGCTATTTTTATTGCCTCTTCTTTAATAGGATCACTAAACTATATTGTTACAATTTTCAACCTAAGAACAAAAGGGATGAAAATGACAAGATTGCCATTAACAATGTGGGCATTCTTTATCACTGCAATTATTGGTGTAGTTTCTTTCCCTGTATTATTATCAGCAGCTTTATTGTTGATTTTTGATAGAAGTTTTGGAACCTCATTTTATTTATCAGATATCTTTATTTCTGGAGAAGTATTACATTATCAAGGAGGATCACCAGTATTATTTGAACACTTATTTTGGTTCTTAGGTCACCCAGAAGTATATATTGTATTATTACCAGCATTAGGTATTACATCAGAAATTATATCAACAAATTCTAGAAAACCAATTTTTGGATATAGAGCAATGATTCTGTCTATTATGGCAATTGCATTTTTATCTACAATTGTTTGGGGGCATCACATGTTTATTTCAGGGATGAATCCTTTCTTAGGATCTGTATTTACGTTTACAACATTATTAATTGCAATTCCATCAGCTGTAAAAGCATTTAACTATATCACCACATTGTGGAAAGGTAATTTACAGTTAAACCCAGCAATGTTATTTTCTATTGGATTAGTTTCAACATTTGTAACAGGTGGTTTAACAGGATTGGTTTTAGGAGATTCTGCATTAGATATTGCAATTCATGATACGTACTTTGTAGTAGCTCACTTTCACTTAGTAATGGGTGTTTCTGCAATCTTTGGGATGTTTGCTGGTGTATATCATTGGTTCCCAAAAATGTATGGTAGAATGATGAACAAAACATTAGGATATTGGCATTTTTGGCTAAGTATCATTTGTGCTTATGGTGTATTTTGGCCAATGCATTTTATTGGTTTAGCAGGTTTACCAAGAAGATATTATTCAAATACAGCATTTCCAATGTTTGATGATTTATCAGATATCAATGTTGTGATGACCTTGTTTGCCTTGGTAGGTGGTTTCGCTCAAATATTCTTTATTGCGAACTTCTTTATCTCAATGTATAGAGGAGCTAAAGCAACTCAAAACCCTTGGAATTCTAATACTTTAGAATGGACAACTCCTGTTGAGCATATTCACGGAAACTGGCCAGGAAAAATACCTGAAGTTCATAGATGGGCTTATGACTATAGTAAAAGAGTAGATGCAGATGATGACGATAGTGATTATTTACATGGTCAAGATTTTGTATTACAAACTACGCCTTTATTAGACGGTGAAGAACCTTCTTAAAATAGGA
>Ga0308021_10000168_pt1 | contig 30499 bp, 39 predicted proteins | sample Neamet351_FD_201296 | JGI IMG/M metagenome (GOLD analysis project Ga0308021, IMG submission 201296) | Marine microbial communities from water near the shore, Antarctic Ocean - #351 | ecosystem: Environmental > Aquatic > Marine > Unclassified | place: Southern Ocean | collected 2014-10-02
TAAGTCTTTAGTTTCATTTATATCGTATATAACTTGTTGCATTACTCTTGTCAACGCATCAATCTTGTTACGCATTTCAACTAGTGTGTTTTCCTTCATTGTTTTTTATTTTAATTTGTTCCATAGCGTAATCTAAATGTAATTCTTCCCAGTGCATCCTATAATCAAAACCACTTGAAAACGTTTTGTCGCAAGCGCTGCATTTAATAGTATGTTTTCTTACCATAGTAGATACACTAAATAACCTATTACTACATTTATATTTATAGCCACTAAATTCCATTGCTTAGCAATCCAAACTTGCGGCGTACATAGTAAACCACCTATTATGTAGCTAACAGCGCCAATGTTGCCATACGATAATATGTATGGCCCCATCATTATAAACGCTGTACCCATATAACCTAAACGACCTGACAGTCTTTCGTTAACGGTTAATCTTCTGTCTTTTACTAACTTTTTTAAGAAATCTCTATTCATTACCAAATATCTTCAAAATCTTCACCTTCACCTGCTTTTGAGTAATCAGTCGGACGAACAGCAAAAAAATCAGTGTGAGTATGCCCACCTGTGAGATGGTAAAACCAGTTGAGGTTGTCAGATCCTGACTCGTCATATGCAAAGTACTGCCCGAGGTCGAAGTAACCGAGTTCTGATAGTTTTTCATTTAATCTTTTTCTAATAAATTGTTTTAAATCATATGCCTTTATACCTTCTATATCACCCATTTCAAACATTTTGTCAATATAAGTTTCTTCAGCTACTAACATTGTAGATGCTGCTGTTACTACATCTTCTCTGCATTCATCTAAAAGACTAGAATCTTCTTCGCACATATGTCTAAATAGCTTGCAACCCATTTTACTGTGTAGTGATTCATCTCTTACAGACCATTTCATCTGTTGGCCAATGCCTTTAAGCAAATTACGGAGCTGAAAACTATATAACACAGCAAAAGCGGAATAGAGAGATACGCCTTCTGCAAATGCAGAAAAAATAGCGATAGACTTGCCAATCCCACGAGCGTCAGAACCAGTGTAACTAACAAGGTTATCGAAGCGCTGCGACGTGGCGGGCTCGTGTAAGAATGCTTCATAATCTTCTAATCCTAGAGTTTCATTTAAATAGCTATAAGCTACTGCGTGTATAGTTTCTTGCGAGCCAAACATCATAGCCATTTGTTGTATTTCATGCTTAGGAAACCAACCAACAACTTTCTGTGTCCAGTAATCAGACACAGCACACTCTGTTTGAGCAAAACCTAGTAGGATATTCCCTACTAAGTTCTTCTCTTCTTTTGTTAGCTTTTCATTCCAGTCTTTTAAATCGCCAGACATTGGAATCTCTGTGTGAAGCCAAAATGCTTGAGCTTGCTTTAGCCAGCCTTCCGTGTAGTACTCTGGGTACTCAAAAGGTTTGTAAGCTATTCTTTCATCAAATAATCCCATTACTTATCAATTTTTAAAGATATATCTACACAAATAGGCAGATACAATACATGTTCATAAAACTCTTTTTCTTCGTAGGTTCTAATGCCTATTAATAATCCAGGGTAAAACCCCATTGTTATTTCCCAATTTCTACTCATAACACATTATTTTTAATTCATTTTGTTTCTCTACAAGATCTCTGTAAAAAACATAACCTTTATTCTCTATACTCCATTTAATCCATCTATCAATTTGACGCTGTGCATACATTTGCCTAGCTACTTCTTTTGACTTTCTAGGATTAATCTTATTGTCTCGTCGCATTCTTTTTGATTTTGTGGTTTAAATAAGATAACATTATTAAGGTTGTTTACAACATGATACTTAAACATTTTCCATCTAAGTGGAAAGCTTTCGTTTGCTCTACCTTTAGTTTCTATTATAAAACCTTTACCTATAAAGTCTGGAGTATATTTTATATTAAGTATTTTTTTACTACCTCTATTTTGGTAATGACCTTTGCCGTTGCCGCAGCGTTCGTAGCTTTTATTAGGAAAATCAAACGCAGGAAATAATTCATACGTTTGACCTTCGTATTCAGCTTGTATTTTAGCTTTCTTTAAGGCCATATACATATAACGCTCTAAGCCTGATGCAAAGTTTATACCATCATAAAGAACCTTGTTAGATCTTACAGGACCTTTCTTTTTATATTTCTTTTTCATAATGTTCTCCGGTGTTACCGTTTTGACCAACAATTCTCATACGTTCATCATTCTCTTCAAAGGTTACGTCGAGATCTTTTAACATAGCTTCTTCTATCTCATCTCTAAGACAAGATCTAGCAGCTTCTAAGTAAAGCAATGAATCAGTCATTTCTTCTTGTACGTCAATAAGAAACCTAGCTAAGTCTTTTTTACCAGAATTAACTTCACTCATCATTGTATCTCCGTATTTCTCTTGACCTATTAAAGATCTTTCATCAATCTTTTTGATTGCTCTAATAACTACTTCATCAGTTGTTCTAACTACGTATCCCATTATAATGTTTCTTTTACAAATGTTCCATTAATCATCTCACCTTTTCTATCGCTTATAACTTCATAAGCTTTGTCTACGCAGTCTTCAATTTTATAGCCTTTTAAATGAGCTAAATTAGTTAACACTACAACAATATCACCGATAGCATCTATTACTTCTGGTTCATCATTTTTAAGCAAAGCCTGAGCAAGCTCACCTGCTTCTTCCATAAGCTTTATATACTGCGTATTGGCGTTACCTTTTTCGTATAAACCTCTCTCTGTAGCCCACTCTCTAATAAGATCAAATCTTTGGTTTTTAAGTTCAGGAGATTTAAACAAAGTAACTACAGGACTTAATATAGCTTCATAAAAAGCCTTGTTGTATATATAAGACCTTTTGTCATTATACATAGACACTTTTGCATTAGCCATTATCCAGTCAATAGACTCTTGTGTTAACTCAAATAAACCATTTTCTGTTTTCCAAGTATCTCCCATGCAGTCCATAAGATTACCTTTTAATTTATTTAACGGAAATGGAAACGTTGAGGTTTGTTCAGTAGCGTTTATCTTCATTTTTTTAGATTTAGTTTTTAATTGACTGTAAGATTGTCTGTCAACCTTGTAGCCGTAAGACTTTTGAAGTTCTATCTCCTTGTCTGATATATAATCCATATCAGTACTAGAATCAAGAACTTCGTATTCGTCTGCTTTATATCCTTGGATAAGCGTTACTCTTGTATTAAGATTACTTGTAACGCCTATTTTTTTACCTGGAATATGGTATAAATAATACATCATTTTAATTTATTTTATCGTTATACAAATGTAGGTTATGTGCAAAGTGATAATAACTTCCTACTTTAATAGAAAGTCTCTCTGACACTTCTTTTTGTAGCGATGCAAAACAGTATTGATCGTTACAGAAACCGTACCACAAGTCATTAGAACGCATTAGAACTGACATCTCTAGCTTGTTGTTGACTATAGTAAATTGAACTGCATAAGTACAAGGTGTGTCTTTAGCATAAGTATCAATTTCTTTACCATCGTATATAGATATTGCAGCTTGCCTTGTGTCTTTATTGTGTTTTAACATAGCAACAACTTTATCTAATTGATGACCTCTTTCCCATTGCCAACCATAGTTAGATCTTACTTCTCTTTTAGAATCTGCCATTGTTTCCCATATAGGAGGTATACTTCCGTGTATCTCACCTAAAGCATCTATACTTGGGTTGTTTGTGCAATACCATTTCCACTCAGCTTCTGCGTACTCTTCATTAAATCCTCTGTAATTAGCTTTTATATTCATATCTAAAGGATTATGTATATAGAAACCAATATTAAATAAAGCTTTAGTATTGTCGTAATCAATACCTTTATCTTTTATTTTTACATAGAAGTAATCAAAAGCATCACTTGCTGTTTTAAAGTTACTTTTTGTTTTTATCATAGTAATATTTACAATATTTGTAAAAAATCTGCCATATAGAATGCTTATCGCAAATCTCTGGTGAATTATGAACCTTCTTGTGGTTACCAGGAAGACTAATACCTACAGCCCAAGAGCCAATTGTGTCTTTAACAGCAACAGGACTTATTATTATATTGTTTTTAACGCAATATAAATAAGCTTTTTCTTCTTCTTCAGTCTGTATGTAGTTGTCTGGTAATCTTTTCTTGGCCTTTTCTTTAGCTTTTAACGATCCTACGCTCATTCCCAGGGCATAGCTTCGTTCGACATATCTATAGGTTCGTGCGGTATAAAACAACCTGATTTAGGTTCCCATTTAAAATGAGCTTCAGCACCGTTTTCACCTAAGTTTTGAAACTTAACCTTTAAGACTTTAGCTTTTACTGTTTTAGCTTCGTAGTCTCTGTGAACTAATATACCATGATAACTAGCATCATACCATTCACCTCCACCTTTTATATTATACATGGTAGGCTCTTCAATCTTGCCATTACCATCTTTATACATTTTAGTAGGGTGAGCAACTATAAACACTAATACATCAAATTTCTTAGCAAATATCTCTATTTTACTAAGATATTCCATAGTATACCTGTTAACATCTTCAGTCTTGCAGTCTACATCTCTTACCTTATTAAATGGATCAATAACTAAACACTTAATACCTTTACGTTTAACTAGTTCAGCACCTTTACGTAGCACTGATTCTAAGGTATAGCGCTCCATGTCTATGTGATAGAAATTATCGTTAACATGGTCTGCAATCTGATTCCATTTATCACCGTGGATATCTGCAGCTGCTGGCATACCTTGCCAAACCTTACGCATTATCTTGTGTGCGTGTAGATAAGTTGGTGCATTTTCAGGCGAAGCGAAAGCCGTTTTCCAGCCATAGTTTTGGTTATATCCAACAACCATTTGGTCGACGAAATCCGATTTACCGCTAGACGGAATACCAGTGACAGTAATAAATTGGCCAGTGTAAGTTGAAAATATGTCATCAAAGTTTTGAAGCCCAACTTGAAACCCTGGTTTAAAACCGTTGCGAACAAAGTCCGTAATTTCAGATTCGATATCTTTAAATGTTGTGACGTTTTCAAGCGGTACAGGTCTTGCACCGGTAATACACTCTGCCAGTTTTTCTTTTCCATGTTTAAGTAAATATTCATTCGCATCTTTACAGTCATCAAACGAAGCTAAGAAGCATACTTCTGCGCCTAGTCTTCTTATTAGTTCTTGTTGCAATGCTTGACCAGCGTCGTCAGCGTCAACTGCTAGTATGATTTTTTCTTTGTCTTCAAAGTAATCAATGCAAGCATCAAGATAATCTAAATTGTTTGAATTAAGTGTAGCTCCATTAGGTACGGATATTGTATTTGGTATTCCAGCTTCGTGTAATGCTAATACATCCATTTCGCCTTCTACTATAACGCAATACTCATAACCAATTATACTATTTATATTATAGAATACTTTCTCAGCACCCTTATATAATTTAAAGTTCTTTCTTCCATCGCGATACTTAACATTGATAAGTTGATCGCCAATAAAATAATTGAACTTTATAACGTTCTCGGTTTGACCGGTCTGAGGCATGAACTCTGGACCCTCGCTGATCCTTAGATCATTGAGAGTCTTCTGAGTTATTCCCCTTGTTTTAAACCACTCTTCAACTTTACTACCAACTTCAGGCTTAACCGTTAAAGCTAATGGCCTTACGTATATCTTTTCAGATGCACCTTTGCGTTGATAAGTATGTAATTGAAAACTAGTGTTACAATTGTGACAAGTACCGAGACCACGTTCCCAATCGTAAGAAGAGCACTGCGCTTTCTGGTTTTTGGGTTGTCTATTAGAAGAACACAAAGGACAAATCCCTTGTGTTTTACCTTCTGCTAAACCATATTGATTGAACTGGTCAATCAAGAATCCATTGATCTCACTGTTCTCTACTTGCATTTAATCTTCTATTAAAGTTATAATACCGTTTTTGTCTTTCTTAATTGCTATATAATCATCCATTAGAAAGGTAGATCATCTTCTACCTTCTGCGGTTGACCAGCAGCTTGAAAACCTCCATTGCCTTGAGCGTCATCTCTTGGCGGTACAGATACATTACTACCGTTAGTCCATACAACCTTAACGTTACCTAAATAAGTTTTAGGTGATTTAGCTTCACGCTCTTCTTTAGTTTGCTCTATAATTATAGGGCCATTGTTTCCGAAGTTATCAAGCTCATCGTTTAGAGTAATTGTAACGGGTAAGTATTTACCTTTTTTACCAACATAGATCTTGCTTTTATCGATTTGATCTAAGTTAATACTTGTTTTAATGATACTAGCCATAATTAGTAAGTGTTTAATTGATTGAACATTCTTGTTAGTTGGTCTTTGTTAGCACCAGTATTACGACGTAAATTGTCTACTGCTTTTACATGTGTTTGGTTTGCATAGAAATTGTTTTCATTAGTGTTGATACCTGTTACTGTGCATACTCTTTTTCTTGTTCTTGCCATAATTAAAGGGTTTCGGTGTTAAAAAATTGGTTAGGGTCAAAGTCTTTGGTTTTAAAAAATAGCTCGTACTGAGCTGCAGCTTCTTCTACTTTACGTTGACCTCGTTCGTAAAAAGATGAAGAGCAATCTGCTATTTTAATCTGGTGAGTGTTTTTATCTATTACAATAAATAACATCTCGTAGCCGAATAACTGGTTATAGATAAAAGCTTGACTATCGTAATTATACTTTGACGCAGAGTATCTAAACTTCTTTTCGTCTGTTGTAGTTTTTAAATCGATTATTAGTCTTTCACTGTGGTTAACAATGTCTGCTTTACCTTTCCACATAAGGCCGTTAATCTCTTTGATTTGAGGAACTTCATACTCTACGTTACCAGTTCTGATAAGATCTTTGCATACTGAGTTAGACATAACCTTGTCAACCATTAGCTCAATCTGATCTACTTCTTGCTGTAGTAAGCATAATTCTCCTTCAGAGATCTCTTTGTACGCTTTAGTGTTCCGTGTACTAGATTCTACAATCTTATACTTCTTAAGCTTTTCCGGCTCTAGTATAGCGGTGTGAAAATAACCGCCAACTAGAAATGCTGGAATAACTTTAGATGGTTCATGAAGCGCCAAAGGGTTTTTTAATAAAGTAGAGATGTTTGAATTACTTAAGTACTGCTTGCCAATACCGTTGTAGTACTCATCATCGTTCTCTAGCTTTTTTAAAATTTCACTTGTGTTCATCTATAGAGTTGTTAGTTCTTGCTCAACCTCTTTGGTTACAGCATACTTTGCTTTGATGGCGTCGAGTGTACCACCTGACTTGATGAATTGTTTTGCTTTTGTGATTTGATCTTTGCTCATTGAGGTTCTGTGATCATTCACAGCGTCGCTGTCTTGCGTGTCATCGATTAGAAATAAATTACCTAACGAATACTTTTTACCGTAGCTAGAAGCAGAACCAAATTGTTGTGATGTCTGCATACCTTTTTGCATAAGATCTACACCGACTAAAGCTGTAGCTGTTACGGAGTCTTTGCCGTCAGATATAGTAGCTTTGCTTTCGATAATAGGCATAGGCTCGCTAGCTATTAATGTTTCGTTAATAGTTACTGAAACTCCTAATTCTAATAAATAGGGTTTTGTTGCTTCGAGTATGTCTTCGGCGGATCTGAAGTTGTATTTGCCGAAGGAGTTAAATCTGCTTTTCTTAGATTTAAACTTTGTCTGAATAGTTGATAACTTTTCGTTGATAGTCATAAGGCTTTGGTTTAATTGGTTATATTATTATTATCCAAAAGGACTCGTATTTAGTTTGTGCCTTATATATATATAATTACATATTTAAAAGACATTTTACATTTACGTAGCTGTGTAACTTACATATAGTCAATCACTTGCGAATGATCTACATTTTTTATTAAACTTTCTACAGCTTGCTTCTTTAGCTCTGATATTCTTACGTAATCACTTGCTCCTTTGATGTTTAGAAGGAACGCAATTTCTTTAGCCGAATGCTTATCACAATCTAATCCATAAGATAGTCTAAGTACTTCATACTCGTTTTTATTTAAATGCTTTTGCATTAAACCTTTTAAATATGAATTCATTAAAGCTATGTTGTATGGCTCTGAATTGTCAGGAACTTGATACGTTAAATCTTCATCATCGTCATAAGGCTTAGAGTCTATACTTAAGAATATACTATTAAAGAACATGCTTACCATAGCCTCATCGTTAGGATTCTTGCGAATCTCATTCATCTTATGCTCTGGTATTCTTATGTCGCCTCTATTAGTATCTACAGCTCTTCTAATGGATCCTTTAATTCTCTTTGAAAAGAAGGATTTAAGAGTTTTTTCTTTGTCTTCTGACTCGCCTAGCATATCATAGTCTAGCTTGTCTACTGATTTTATTAAACCAGCACTGCCTTCTTGGATTAGATCTGTTATAGTCATCACACCAGACGCTTGTTGAGTGGTTGAAAACTTACGCGCTATATTTTCTACTAGCGGTAGAAACTTAACTATAAGTTCGTCTCTAGTGTAACCAGTAAGATCTTTCAAGTTAGGCTGAGACGATTTAACGTCTTCCTTATATCTAACATAGTTCTGTATATTATATTTTTTCATTTAGAATTAGTTTTTCTTGTTTAAGTTTATCGTTCATGTGTCTGTGTATTGTTCTTATTGAGCAATTAAGCGCATTAGATAGGCTTTTAGCAGTGATCTCATATCCTTCGTCATTTATGGTTAACATAGACTCATAGAGACATTCTGGTGTAATGCTTTTTCTGCCTATTAAAGAACCTACTATTTTTAACTTGTCTTCGGTTTTTAAACCTGTATAATCTTTAAATATAACTTTTCTTAGCTTATTGTAAGGCGGTTGCTCTAAATCGCTTTTCTTTATATCTCGTATTATGTTTTTTAACTTATCAGGCTCTATAGTAAACGTAGTAAATCCATTGTTTTTATTAGAAATAAATCTGCAAATGCTTTTGTATTTATTTTCTTTTATATTAGGATTAAGATACCATAAAACTCTCAAATGCCATCTTAAAGACTTATACGTATTAATCAATGCTTTACTTCTAAATAAATCATAAAACTCATACGTACCATCTTTAAAATAATATCCCCAGTCAAACGAATGACTTGGAATATCTAACACAGGAAGTCTCCTATATATAATACGGTTATCGTTTAAATGTTCTATTTTTCGGTGTGACATTAGCCCCTTACTATATAGATATTAATAGGCTATTGTCACTATGTAAAATTTCTTTGTTCATGTGTTAATTATTTTATATAATAAAATATTATTAGTTTAATAAGACATATTTTTAAGTCTACGGCTGTATTTACGTATCCGCATTGCTTTACGCTTAAGCTCAGCTTCATCTAAATGCCTATCGTTTCTTGTAGATTCTAGTATATCATCTATTATGTCTTGTCTAAGAGTGTATATTTCATTCCAAAGATAATCTTTATGATCTCTTTTTCTGGAGCAAAGTATTCTGTGATTTCCGAACTTTATTGTCATCTTTTCTTTTACGTTTAAGGTTAATATTAAATAGGTTTGTTTCAGTAATGTGTTTAAATAGTCTTACGCTCATTTGTTTTTGTTTTATTACATTTACCACAGGTTTCTTTATATCCTGCGTTTAAAGCTCCGCACAAGCAGTTCCATGTGCTATCTACTAACGGTTTATTCATAGTTACGTATAGCTTTGAATAGCGGGTGACGATAAGAACCTGCTGGAGTTTTTTGGAAGAAAGTGAACGTTGCTACTTTGCCGACATAATCATTAGCGTTGGCAAACATAGTACGCATGATGTCATAATTTTCCATGACAGGCATGCCAAAAGTAATACCATTGCTATCAATAGCCATGAATTTGCCAATAGTACCGCTTCGCTTACCTTTTCCTTCGACGAAGCCAGTGATTGTTGCTTCTGTGTCTTGGAAAGCTTTGAACTTGAGTAAGTTGTTTGATCGTTTGTTTTCATAAGGTAAGTTTGTACGCAGTATAGAGCCTTCGTAGCCTGCTTTTAAGTTTTGGTTATTGAATATAGTAGCTAAGCCTTTGTTAGGTGTTAGCGTGGTTGGTACAGTATGCACTTGAGGCAAACCTTTAGCCATAGTACGTATGCATCTGTTGCGGTAGTCGTACGAGTGACTGTTAGTTGTTTGGATATAATCATAGCAATGGAACTGAATAAGAGTTTGATCTTTAGTAGCACGCTGAGTACGTACAAGAGATATAATCTTATTGAAGTTATCTTTGAATTCATGATTGTATAGCTCGCCATCGAGCACAACAGTTGGGTTGGCAACGAAGAAAGGTTTTAGCTGACGACGTAAGTGCTGTACGTTTTTGAACTTTTTACCGCTGCGACTGTATGCGCCTTGCTTTGTGAACAAGCAGCGTACGCCGTCAAGCTTAGGTTGTAAGAACATAGTTTGATTCCAGTTGATAGCTTTTTTTTGTTGTGCGAATGCAAGCATTGCAAATTTACCTTGTTTAATTAAATCCGTCATATTCATCATTTAGTTTTTGTATTTTTCTTTTTATTATGTGTGCTTTTTCGAAAGCTTCTTCTTGTATGTATCTATCTAGTAGGCTTTGCAACCTTATAAGTTCTAGCTCTATTGATTGTCTTGCTAGATCTTCTGTATCATTGATCATTAAGTCATCTGGGTTTTCTTTGCCATCGAAGACTAGATGAACTTCTGATGATATATTGAATATAGCTTTGATAACTTTAGTAGCTACACGTACTGCTAGATCATCCATTTGTTTGTCTGTCATATATATTATCCTTTATTGTTCGTATTTACTTTGTATGTTGATTAAGAATATGTAGCATTATCTGCTTAGCTGAACCTTGAACAGCTTCATTAGAACCTTGTTCATTAATGTAATTAAGCGTGTATGAAAAAGGCTTATAAGGCCTTTTAGGTGGATTGTATTTATTTCCTGCCATAGTATATAGTTTAATGTTAGTTGGTCTACTAGGGCTCGAACCTAGACTCTTCTGGACCAAAACCAGACGTGTTACCAGTTACACCATAGACCAATTTAAGTTAGTAAATCTGACAGACTTCGTCTTGTTCGTTTAAAAAAGCTATATGATTCCATAGCTCTAAATCACGTTCTTTAAAACTTATTTGCCCATCAATCATATCTTGAGTATAAGCAAAGTAAGGGATTGTCTCGTCTAAAGATTTAATCTCTATCTTTAATGTTGCTATCATTGCAAATGCTTTGTTGTATATTCTGTCTTTTCTTTCTTGTTGTTTCATATTATTTTTCGTGTTGATCTATAAGTAGATTTGCTACTTCAATTGTTATTATATTATCGCTGTACAGTTGGAATATTAACTTTCTCATTGTCCTATGTATGTTAAACCCTTGTGATTAAACCAAGATTTAATACCTGGAGTGTTTTCTACTTCGCCAAACTCGTTTATGTCTTCTACTGTAATATAAGCAAATGTAGGAGGTAGATCGCCGACTAAATAGCCTTTGTAAGATTTACCATTAAGTTTGATTCTAGTTTTGTTTACTTTTTTTAGTTTGTTCATTTTAATCCGTATTCGTTAATAAGTTTGTTTTTAGTAATGTTAAGCATTTTGCTTATCTCTGTCAAGCTCTTGTTATCGAGCAAGTATAATCGCCATGGTTCATTCATATTATCCTATTGTTTTCGTATTTAGTTTGTAAGTTGAGCGAGATACAGGAATCGAACCTGTTTGGTTGCCTTGGAAGGGCAATGCATAACCATTCTGCCAATCTCGCTTTAGGCGCAAGAGCGGGATTTGAACCCGCTAGATTATAACCTAGCCTCTCTATGCTATTACGTAATTCACATATCGTGCATCATAAGCTATAACGTTTTACCTTTTATAAACTACCTTGCGCTGACGTTAATGTTTTTATTCCTCTTCATCTCTACAGTCTCCACAGATGTCGCAAAATTCATAATCTTCTACGCTCATATATTTACTGCAGAACTCACATGTATAATTAGTATCCATCATCGAAGCTGTCTTGTCTACCCCATTTACCTTCTTCGCTAGCTAGATACTCTGACCTTGCTTTGTCACGCTTTAAAGTTTTAGTGAAGTTCATTTCGTGATTAGTTATGTACTCAGCCATCTCTACACTGTCACATGATAGTGAAACGTAAGAGCTTTGAGAGCCGCTGTGTAAGACTAAAGTGTTCTTAGGACTATTAGTATTGGCTTCTGAATAAAGCCCTTTAGAGCCTCTGTATAAGCTCCAACACTTATTACCGTTTTTACTGTTGTGATAAGCTGGCCACACGCCTGACATTACGTCTTCAGCTATCATTTGATTCATTAAATTTCTTTTGATTCTCATATATTGTTTATTATATTATCCACTCGTACTCGTATTTACTTTGTAAAAAGCTCTCTGTTTTTAGTATCATTAAAATTCCAGTGATTGCCTTTAGAGTGGGTTCTACGCGTTCTAGATTTAATTCTATCAACTTCCATAGACTGTTCAAACTCTTTTTGTGTAAAGCCTTGACAGTGATTGCCTTGACGATCTTTATTCCATTGAGCTACTTTGATTCGCTTGTTATCTATCATGTATTGTTTAAGTTCTGTCATATTCATATTGTTCTGGTTTTTGGTTTGTTAAAAAAGTTACTGTGTCTTAGTTTAAATTTTCTACTCATATAAGTTTTCGTATTGTTGTTGTTGTAAGTAAATTTCTAGCTCTGCATCTAGTAGCATATTGTATTGCGCTATTATGTCTTCGTTTTTCATATTACTTGGTTAGATTTGATTTAAAATATTCTCTTGCTTCATCTAGTGTTTCTTTAGGAAAATGCTCTCTAAAGCCATTATAAATGTAATTTACTTTGCCATCTATGTTTAGTAGCTTGATCTTGTCTGTTCTGTCTAGTATTTCTATTTGTTTGTCTGTCATATTATGCTGTGTATAAATCGTATAGTGCGCAAAATGCTGCTTGTTCGTAACTTTTAGCTTGACCAAATTCGTGTTCTTGAAATATGTCGTAATCTAAATCGTTTATAATTTGCTTACAAGTCGATGTATATATCACCATAGTGTCTATGACTTCATGTAAATAATCGTAATGATTATCTTCGTTAACCTCATAATCGCTTAATGCTTCTTGCATTTGATGTAAGTACTCGTTTGGTGTTTGTATTTGATTCATATTGTTTGTTTATTATATTATCCGTTTATTATCGTATTTACTTTGTAAGTATGTGAGCAAAAAACTCTGATCTTACAACATCTGTATTAGTCCATTCATTAAATGGATTGAAAGATTCTAAGTAGAAATTAAAAAGATCTTCCTCATTTCCTTCAAGTACTAATGTATCTAATCCATCAGCGCTCGCATACGCAACTAATTTTACCTTGCGATCATATAATTGCTCGAGTGTGTTCTGTAAGTCTACAGTGTCTATTTCTATTTGCATAATAATGTTTTTAATTCTTTTTGTAACTGTAATAATTGTTTTCTACTGGTTAAGCAAAATCTACTTCTTGTAGATAAATAACCTATACGCTTGCGATATTCCTTTTCCATATTTTGATTTGTGTTAAGCATTCTTGTAAGCTAATTGTATCTAAGTTAAAACCTTTTTTTACTAAGTAGATTTCAAACTTCTTGTCGTAGATGTTATTCATAATTTACTTTTTTAAGTTGTGTAATAACAGTTTAATAACTGCTTTTTGTTCATCACTGCTACATGTATCATAGCCAAATTCGCCGAAGTGTACTTCTGCTAGACGATCCATTTCGCCTACAAATTCTATTGCATTCATATTTATAATTTTAGTTGAGTGAGAAAGAATCGAACTTTCTAGACACATCGACGGAACTATTTTTTATATGCAAGTTTCTCAAACTTACTAGCTATCGTGGTTTACACTAATCCATTCACTCATTTTTCATTGATTAATATTGTAGAGGCAATCAATTTTATAAAACTCTCACTAGTATTATCCAGCTATACTCGTACTTACTTTGTAAAGCCATTCTTCTATAGTTTCATTGTAAAGCATTTCTATCTTACTAGCTTTCATTATAACTATTTCTTTAGCTATCTGCTTTTCGCTACCATAATAGCTTTCATTCATTTTCGCTAATTCTAGCTTAGCTAAGTTTTGTATAGTCATTGTAGTGATATTAGGTGTAAGAGCTTCGTTGCTTGCTTACATATATATTATCCATATGATATCGTATTTAGTTTGTATAAAGGTGTGTATATATTTAATTATAGAATAGTATTGTTAAGTATAACACTATGACATAATGTCATGACACAGTGTCATATGATATATACTATAGATTATACTGATAGTAGTGTAGTGTAGTATAGTTTAAACTAATAGTAGTAGTATAATGTAAAGTTATAGAACATATAACTATATAAATATAAATTATAGTAGAGAAACCATGAATATATAGGGGGTATAACCATGAAAAGCCGAAACCTAAGGCGAAAAACATGAAAAAGATGGGGGGCTGGGGGAAAAGGAAACCATTCTGTAACTGGCTGATAGCTAGTGATATAGGGGTATAAGACTTTACTTCCCTATAATAGCATACCAGACATATAGGTAGTGACAGTAGCCTATTAAGGTTACTAGTAAGGGGCTATTGTCACCCCCCTGTAGTAATTATTCGTACTAAGTTTGTAAGAATAGTAAAACACATGTAAAACATGTAAGTATATAGAGTATACGAACACATAAAATAATCAATATGGCCGTTAACATAGGTGAAATACCAATATCAAACATATACATAGGAGACACGCCTGTGTCAGCAGTATATATAGGAGCTATACAAGTATATCCATAACAAAATATAACACATGTCTATAATTTATTCTTACCCAACAACATCACCAACGCTAGATGACCTATTAATAGGTACCGATGTTGGAGAAGATAATGCTACTAAGAGCTTTACAGTACAAAGTTTAGTGTCGTTGATAAACGCAGCTGCAGGCACAGGTACGGTAACCGATATTACTATATTTACTTCAGACGCATTTCTAACAGCTACAAAAACATCACAGCCTGGTGCCCCAGCTATAACCTATACAGTAGGATTAACATCTTTACCCTCTGTGGATGCTGCAATAGCTGCCACTCAATTTCTACGAGGAGACAATGTATGGACAACACCTACAGTTTCCGCTGGTATTAGTGTGTTTGGCAATGGAGCTCAATTAATAACTAATGATGTAAGCCAGTTTTCTTTTATAGGTAGTGGTGTTTCTACTACCGCTGGAGCTAATGGCTCTGTAACTGTAGAAGTTTTAGAGCAAACTAGCGACGTGAGCTCCGTAATAGGTAGAGATGGAATATCCGTATCTCCGGTATCTGGTCAAGGTGATCTTGTTGTTACTAATTCTGGAGTTACTCAAATAACTACAGGCACAGGCCTTACGGCCACTAGAGGCGGAACAGCTGTTACTACTGGAGACATACTATTAAGTCTAGACGGTAACGCAGTAGGAGCTGGAACAGTTACTTCTGTATTTGCAGGACCTGGTCTTAGAATACAGTCTGGATTAGCAACAGTATCTCCAACTTTAGCAGTACAATATACAGGAGATCAAAACATAATAGCTCAAGGAATAAATGCAGATGCTGTAACTGAGTCTGATCAAATACTATTCAATCAAGTAAGCTCAACCCCCGCAAATGTAAAGTCTACAACGTTAGGAACTATTCCTATGGACTCTTTACCTTTAGTAAAAGAATATATAGACAGCTCAGAAAGGGGTTTTGTATCTAATTTAACAGATACATTTGACACTGCAGTAGCTAAAAACATAATAACATTAGAGCAAAGTCAATATAATGGACTAGTAACAGCTGGAACTACTAATGCTAATACATTATATTTTACAACTGGCGTGGTTGTTGTTCCTACAGAAACTAGACTAGCTATAGACATATCAAACATAACAAACAGTACTGGAGTTACTCCAATACCTGTAACTTTTAGTGGAAACCAACCTTATTCGGGAACAGGCTCTACTAGAACAGGTCAACCAGGGGCAACAATCGCACCTGCTTATAGTTCTAATATAGTAATAGACACAGCTCTATACGCTTGGCAAAATGGTGTAGTTCCAGTAATTACAAATGCTACTGGAGTTTATCCAGCAACAGGCTTTAGCACGGTTGCCTCTTCATTTAGCACAGCGGTACTAATATTAAAGCCAGCAACACAAAGTACATCGACATTAAACACTTCATTTGGAAGAACATTTACTTTAGATGGTATTTCATGGCCATCAGCTCCTTCTAATTTAATTAATACTACCTACACTGGATCACCAGCAGTTAATCCAGCTATATCTGGAGGCGCTGGAACTAATTACAACAATATAACTCAGTGGAATGTAGACTTCACTTATTCAGGTACTGATTATGTGATGAGCAATAAAACCATTACTTACGACCCGGTTCAAGGTAATTACGATGGCGGAACTGTTGACGTTGCACTAACTGCTGACTTTGTTACAGCTACAGCTTCTGGTACCCCTAGCGTTGTTATACAAGATTTAGTTAATACAGATCAAGGAGCTCAAAGAAATATAGCATACGAAGTTGGAATATGGCCTAATCCTTTGACTGGTAGCGCCTTCGACGGTTATAAGGTTCCTGCATCAACAACTGGAGAAACAATAACAATACCCATAACGTACGCTCCTTTTTTAACAGTTGGTACTTCAACGATTTTCCAAATGAACGCTACTTCATCTTTTATTGGAACTCCTCCAACTAATGATTATCAGTTTATTAATCCCGTTAGCAATTACGCTACAGCAACATCAGGCCCAGGAAACACAGCTACATTCGCCGTGGCTGCAGGTGGAGGAACAAATGCATTAACTATTGCAAGCACTGGAAATAATACAGCATCGTTTACAATCAGTGGAACTACTGCAATAAAAACAGGTAGTTCAAGACTTTCATCTGTTGGCTTTAACACTCCATACGGCTGGGATAATATGACGCCTGGATCTGGATTTAGTACTTGGGCAGGACAATGGAAAGCTAGGGCTCAATATAGATTGACGCCTGACGGAGAAGCTGCTGGAGGTTGGATTCCTACACCATTTAGCACGGGCGGAACTGATGGTCAAAACGACCCTCCTGTTTTTCCCACGCCTAGAATTGAAAATATAAATTTAAACACTACGGTAGAGTGGAGATATGAAATTGTTTTTAGTTCACAACTTACAACTCAATTGCCTTTTGTAATAAGCTCTATATCAAGTCCAGCATCTCCCGACACAACAGATTTTGGACCTCAAACGGCTTTAAACGGGAATAACCAATCAACAGGCGCAAACAACACAGGTGCTTCTGTTAGTTATATAACACCAGTAATAGCTTCTCATTATGTTCATTTATCAAATGTAGGATCAAGCGTACAACCTTCATCTATTATTAAGTTTGACAGTGGTAAATTTATAGAAAATCTTACTTACCTTCAAAATGGAATATCACCGGGACAAAGTTCAGCTGTAAATGCTTGCTGTGACGTTGCTAGACAAGACGATCTTTACTACTACTTAGGATCAGGATCTGCTACAAGTTTACTTGGAGCTACATTATACAGTGACGCGTTAGGTTTAAATGTGTTACCTTCTAAATTCTATCAAGTTGCATCGGGCGCTTCAAATGCATCTATATATATAAACAATAGCAATGGTATCGTAAGTATAGGAAAAGTACCATGCGCAGCGTGTGTTACTATTGTTAGATATCCAATACAGTTAATACGTCAAGGACCAGAAAGTGGCACGACCCTTGGAGGCTCTTTTAGTAATGAAGTTGATGCAAATAGATCAGCTAGTTATATAGGTTACCAAAGAAATACCTTTAACACCGCTACTCTAGGAATTCCTCAATTAATAACTGTTTGGTTACAAAAAGGAACCGGAAACACAAACACAACTAAAATAGAGAGTGGTGATGGAGTGTTTAGATATTCTGACACCTCTGACGGTAGCGGCATAGGCAGCAACACTTGGTGGGCCACGTCTGGAAATGCAGCAACAAACACACTAGACCAGGCTCAAGCATTCTTTATGAGTGGTTCTGGTAGTGAATTTGCAGGAAGTCAGGTTACTACTGTTTCCGATGCAACCTATACAATGGTAGAATTAACAAGATCCTTTTCCACCAACAGTACTGGTCAAGCGTGTGCTGCAAATCTAGATGCGCCTATTTATATACTTAAAAGCGGAAGAAACTTGAATGCTTTAGCTTTACAGAATCAAGATTTTGTTTTTGGTAATTTCAATCGAACAAATCTACTTACAGCTGGTAAGTATTACAAGATTAGTTTTCAAACCTCTGCTGGAGCTGGAGGAGCGCCTGTGGTAGGTCGATTCAATTTGCCAAGTGGATCTGTATCTCAAGGGATAGCATCTTCAAGTATTCAAAATTGCTAATTTTAAAAAATAAAATATAAAATATGTCAATAATATATAGTTATCCAGAGCAAACGGCTCTAAACGACAATGATACTCTACTGGGTACGTCAGCTGCTCTGGTTGGCGGCAAGAAAAAGAATATAACTAGAAATTTTTCTTTAAGCGATTTGTCTACTTATTTTGGGGTTGGTAGCGTAATAAATCCAACTGCTAGTGATTTTAAATTAGCTGTATTTAACCAAGGCGGCACTAAAATAACAGACTCTATAATAAGTCAAGATGCTTTAGTTGGAACCTCTGTAACTATAGCTGGTAACTTAACAGCAGCTGGTAACTTAACAGCGAACACAACTACATTAAACGGATTTCTTACCGTAAATGGAGGAGCTAATTTAGGTACAGGCGCTACAGGCGAATTAATAGCACTTGTCTCTACAACGAGACTCAATGCTCCAATTCAAGATCAACTTGGCAATGTAGGAGCGTTAGATCAAATTTTAATTTCAGATACAGCTGGTAGAGTTAGCTGGCAAAATTATACTTCTGGTTTAACTTACACAGGAAATTGGGATGCTACTAACAATATAACAGCGCCACAAGGAGTTCCTATTGTTTCCAGTGTTGGAACTAATGGAGAGTTTTATATAGTAACAGTAGCTGGTAATACGCAATTAAATGGACAACCACCAACTGCAACTACGCCTGCTTATTGGCAAACAGGAGACTGGGTTGTTTTTGTTGAAAACGGAGGTTCAGGCATTTGGCAAAAAATTGATAATAGTTCTGCATTAACAGGCACAGGTACAGATAACAAAATAGCGATGTGGACAGGCGGTGCAACTCCATCTACTTCATTAACTGATTCTTTAATATCTCAAGCAGGTACAGTTGTTTCTGTAGCTGGTTTTTTAAGAGTTGATGACACTATTGAAAGTACAACGGCTAATACAAATCTTAAAATTCAAGGAAGTGGAACCGGCGCAGTAGAAGTTAGAGGTTTTGGTGGAATAACAGGACAAGCAGGTAGAATACAATTCAATTGCTCAAACAATAACCATGGTGTTTCTATTCAAGGTCCGCCTCACTCAGCTGCACAAAATTACACATTAACATTACCTGTGAACGTAGGTAGTTCTGGCGACGTTCTAACAACAGACTCAGCTGGCACACCTAGTCAACTATCATGGTCAACGCCTGATACTTATGATTTAAGTGCAGGTGCTAAATCAGGCACTAGCGTTCCTTTGAATTTAACCTCTGTATCAGGCACTGATGATTCTGCTGTTAATTTAACAGAAGGAACTGGTATAACATTAACACAAACCTCAGCTACAGAAATAACAATAGCGGGTACAGCTCAAGGAATAACAGGTTCAGGAACAGCATCAAAACTACCTAAATTTGCAACTTCAACTTCTTTAGATGATTCAATCGTTACTCAAGGTGGAGGTACTACAACCATAACACCACTTAATGAAGGTGGTCAAATTCCCGCGTCGATTAATTTTAATATGCAGACCTCTTCGTTTTCAATGGTGAGTTATGCAACCAGAAACACAGTGACGGGTCCTGCTCCTCAAGTTGGAGATGTATTTAATTTTGTATTAACATCAGACTTAACGTGGGCAGTAGGTGGAGGAGTGATTCCAGCCGGCACATACCCATTTACAATAACATTTGTGGGAAGCGGTACGCTATCATGTAATTTCAATTCATATTCAACAACTGGAGGTGCTACGGGCACTGGTTACAATAACTTAGTAGGTAATGGATCTTCTACAAGTGTCAGTTCTTTAAGCACCTTATCTATAGATGGTGAGCTTAGTATGGCTACGCATCAAATAAAAAATGTAGTAAACCCTACGGATGCTCAAGATGCAGCTACTAAAAACTATGTAGATTCAATACCTACAGGGGTTACTACGTTTACAAACGTAAATGGAACTTATGTTTCTGCAGCTACTGAAAACACAAGTCAAAATGGAAATGTAACTACAGGTATTATAGATCTAAGTGCTGTAGATGGAACGTCAGATTCTACTACTAAATTTCTAAGTAAAGATAACACATGGGATGTTCCTAGCTATACAACAAACACAGACACAACCTATAATTTAAGCGCAGGCGTTTTAGGTTCTAATAGTATTCCTTTAAAACTAGACGCCAGCACTGGTACTGATTCTGCTGTTAACTTAACAGGAGGAACTGGTATAACGCTAGCTCGAACTTCAGGAACTGAAATAACAATAACGGGTTCTGCTCAAGGAGTAACAAGTGTAACTGGTGATAGCACTACTATCGCAGCAACTGCAGGAAATACACCAGTAATATCCGCTATAACAGCTCCAGGAATTGCATTAGGTAATGCTAATTTAGCGACAGGAGGTCAAATACAATCTGCAATAAACACAGCTTTATCAGGCGCAATTACTTTTAAAGGTACATTCGATGCTAATACAGGTACAATAACAGGTGGAACTGATAAGTTATATAATCCAGGTGCTAACTCCAACACGATAGCTGTTGCGATAGGTGATATGTATGTGGCAAGTACTGCTGGTAATTTTTTCGGTAATGCTTCTACTCCATTAAGCGTAGGAGACGAGGTTATAGCTACTGTAGCGTCCACTATAAGTCCTTCTGTTTCTGTAGAGAGCAATTACAGTGCAGTTCCTTCATCTGGTGGAGCTTTCTTACCACTATCCGGTGGAACTTTAACAGGAAATTTAACAGGAACATCTGTAACTTTTACAGGAGTTGTAAGTTTAGATGGCACCAATCAAATTTATTTTGTACCACAAGCAGGAGAAAGTAATAACGAAGCAATGAGGATAGTAAGGTCTTCAGATACAATGTTTTTTACTTATGGTATAAATGCCCCTGATACAGCATTTTCTTTTAATAGCTCAGGTAATACAACTTTTGAAGGAGACTTAACCCTTAACGGTGCACTTACTCAAACAACCAATGTTGTTAGTTCGTTTGTAGGAAACTTAGGGATAGGAACTACTGCTCCTCTCAGTGGATTTAAATTAGATGTTGTTGGAGGAGATTTAAGAGTAGCGGATGATGCTACTACTAATGGTTTCGAGGCAGGGTACTCAGCTGGAGGTTCTAATGCGTTTATTCAAGGATACAATAGAGCTACTAACGTCTTTACTGACATGTTAATTAATAATTCTGTCACAGTGGAAGCAGGTGGCGACGTTGGTATCGGAACTACTGCTCCTGATACAGCTTTAACTGTTAACGGAAGTATAAGCCTTTCTTACAATGCAACATCGTCTTTTCAAGGTATGAAAAGAGGAGCTATTTACACTGAGACAGAATTTTACAACGTTACAACAAGCGATCCGACAAAACCTTTATATAATTTCACTAACAGTGTGGGAGGTTCAAATTTAGTCATAACACAAGGAGGCAATATTGGTATCGGAACTCTTACTCCTGATGCACTTTTAAATATAGAAAGTCCTAATGTTGATACAGCTAGAATTAGATTGGGATGCACAAGGGATGGAACGTGGGCTATAGGAAACACTATAGGCTCACTAGACTTTTTCTCAGCAGATACTACAGGACCAGGAGCAGTGCTTAGAGGTTCTGTGTCTATGAAAGCAGAGATTGCAAGTGGTGCTGATATGGGTATGGCATTTGCTACTTACAACAATACCGAGCGCATGAGAATTGCAGCTAACGGTAATGTTGGTATAGGATCAAACTCTCCTGCTAGTAAACTTACTTTAAAAGGTAACACTAATAACTACGCCCAAGCACCTGTAATTAGATTTGATTCAACAGCTACGAATGCTAATGTTAGAAACTGGGGTATTGGTCCCGCGGATTCTAATTTTGGTAATTTTCATATTTATAAGAGTGGAGCAATAGGCAACAACCCTATAACTAACGCTGGGGCGGAAACTTTCACTATTGATTACCTAGGCAGCGTTGGTATTGGGAACATAAATCCTGGAGATTACAGCAGTGATGCTAATAATCTAGTTGTAGGCTCTTTGAGTGGAGATAATGGTATAACAATATTATCTGGATCAAACAGTAAATTTGGTAGTGTATATTTTGCTGATGCCGCAACTAATAATAAAGTTTATTCAGGATATATAAGGTATCAACATGATCAATCTGATATGACCTTTGGTACTAATGAAGTTGAAAGAATGCGTATAACAGTTGACGGAGATATTAAGTTTTCGGGGAATAGTCATACTCCTTACATTCAACTTGTTAATAGTGGTAGAACTGCAGCAAGTCCTGGTTATACTTTTAATAACGACGTAAATACAGGAATGTTCCAACCTTCTGGAAGTGCTGATACTATTGCTTTTTCAACTGCTGGCACAGAAAGAATGCGTATAACATCTGCGGGTAGCATCCAACTTAACGCTTATGGTGCTGGTACATTGGTTTCAGATGCTAATGGTAATATTACAGCATCAGGTAGTGGTGGTGGCGGAGGAGTATTAACAAAAAAACTATTTGCATCTTTATCTTCAGCTACGACTTCTTTCGCGTTAACCTCTGGTATAAACCCTGCAGACATAAACTATGTAAATATATTTATAGATGGTGTTTATCAAAATTCAGGTAGCTATTCAATAGCACAAGCAGGAGCCATTACAACAGTAACTTTATCCGTTGCAGCACCTGTAGGAACGAGTGTAGAAATAGTATCAACAACATAATTATAATATGGCATTAACTAAAGTTTCAACTGGAGTAGTAGATATGAGTGGTAGCACTGGAGCTTTAGAAATAGCTAAAGGTGCTACAACTGCGGTCGCGGCACCACTTGGTACGCTTCGAGCTAACACAACCACCAATAAAATGGAAGTCTACGCTTCCACTGGCTGGAGAATTTTAAAAGAAGGTGGAGATGTTTTAACTGCTTTAACGGTTGACTACTTAGCAGTTGCTGGTGGTGGCGCTGGAGGAAATTCATATGGAGCTTCAGGTTCTGGTGGTGGTGCTGGAGAGTTTTTATATAAAACCGGGCAATCTTTAGCTGCTGGAGTGCAATATAATGTAACTATAGGGGCTGGAAGTATTTGCGCGGCAAGTCCAAACAGCCCGTCTCCAAATGGAGGTGATTCAACTTTTAATTCCGACACGACAAATGGCGGTGGTGGTGGTGTAAATGCAGAGGCAATTCCAAATCCAGGCATTAGCGGAGGTTCTGGAAGTGGGGGTTTGTTTAATGGCACTGGAGGATCTTCTTTAAAAACAGCAGGAGGATTAGGTAATAGTGGAGGAGCTGGTGGACCTGTAAGTGGTCGTTATACAGGTGGTGGTGGTGGTGGCGCTTCAACCGCAGGCGGCGCAGGCGCATCAACGTTAGCAGGAAATGGTGGTGATGGTGAAAGCAACAGCATTACAGGAACTGCGGTAATATACTCAGCTGGTGGAGGCGGTGGAAATTACGGGGTAAACCCAACAGCTCAAGGTGGTTCTAGTGGTATTGGAGGAAATGCATCTATTACCGGAGTTCCAGCAACTCCAACTAATTACGGTTGTGGTGGAGCCGGTGGGTCTTATAATGGTGCTCTAAGCATAGCATACCAAGGAGGAAATGCAAGTGACGGAGTTGTAATACTTAGATACCCTGATGCTTATCAAATAAATCTTACGGCTGGAGCTAGCCCTGCATTTAACAGTACTAATGCTGTCGTAGGCGCTGATACTATAGTGACAACAATAACCGCTGGCTCAGGAACAATAACATTTAGTTTAAAACCATAATATGGCAATAACAAAAGTAACGACACCTGTAACTGGTTTTGAATCAGCTGTAGATATAGGTTTAAAAATACCTGTAGGAACTAATTCTAATTTACCTACTGGATTAGAAGGTATGATTAGAAATGACACTGATGAAAACAGTGGTGGCAGTGGATCTACTACAGCTATAACGCATTACAATGGAAGTATTTGGAGATATTTTAGCTCTACGATTTCCACTACACCTTTAGAAAACTTTAATCCTGTTATTTGGAATGGTAATTCTACTACTGGAACAGATATTGATTGCGGATTTGCTCCAGATTTAGTTTGGATAAAGAAAAGAAGCGGAGGTGTTGCGAGGAACCATAGATTATTCGATACTATTAGAGGTGAAGGAGAGAGGATTTTCTCTGACCTTGCTAACGCGCAAAGCTCTAGTAGTGACGAGATGACCGCTTTTTTAGATGATGGTTTTACTTTAGGAAATAGTGACGCTACAAACGGAAGTACATCATCTGCAGCATATGTTGCTTGGTGTTTTAAAGCGGGCGGATTAACAAATAAAGCTGCCGATTTTAATGGAAGTAGTAGCAAGATAACTTTATCATCTTCTTTTACTAGCGCTTTAGATGTATCTACTAAAACTATTTCGACGTGGGTAAATGCAGACAATGTATCTAGCGGGTATGGTATGGCCTTCTCTATGAATGCCACATCTTTAAGTTACGGTAGGGTTATTTTTCAATTACAAAATTCAAATAAAGAACTTACTTTCCTTATAGGTAATTCCTCACCTTATATTACAACTACTTTAGTTCCAAACACTTGGTATCATATAGCTGTGTCATTAAATGGAAGTTCTTTTGAGTGTTTTGTAAACGGAACGTCAGTAGGTACTGGCACTAATAATAACTATAGCGATTCAAGTGGTGACACAACGATAGGAGCTTACAATGTTAGTGGTAATCCCTATAATTGGACTGGTAAAATAGGTCAAGTAAGATTTTTTAATAGCGCTCTATCGGCGTCTCAAGTAACTGAATTGTACAACGAAACAGCAGCGGATAACAGCGTTTTAAATTATCCAACTGGTGCTGGTTGTATTGCCGCTTATCCTTTAGGTGAAAATGCAAACGGCTTAGATGGTCTTTATAATGGAACTGCTTCAAACGTAACTTTTGGTAAACCTGGTTATTTAACTAGAAATAATAATGGAACAATTGAAAGTACTGTAAGCGTTAATGATACTCTAGGGTTTAGTATTGTTAGTTACACTGGGGTTGGAGGAAGCCTCAAGACCATAGGGCATGGATTAGATGCGGCTCCTGAAATGATTATTGTAAAAAGTACTTCTATCAGCGATCAGTGGTGGGTGTGGCATAAAGATTTAACTAGTATAGACTACTATGTAATGTTAAATAACATAAACCCGGAGGTTTATTATGCAAATAATGAAGGTTTATTTGGTAGAACGTTACCAACTAGCACTGTGTTTAGTGTTGGATACGATTTTAGTAGTAATGGATCCGGAAATCAATTAATATCTTATTGCTTCACATCTAAACCTGGGTTTAGTAAAGTAGGCAATTATACTGGTAATGGAGGTAATAATCCGGTAGATATTGGATTTGAACCTGCGTTTGTTATGATAAAAAATACTACATCAAATGCTTCTTGGGCTATGTTTGACAACAAAAGAACAACAGCTAACCCCTCAACTTCTGCTTTATTCGCTAATGAATCTGTTATGGAAGATGATCTTCAACTTTATTTCGAGTTCACATCTACAGGCTTTAAAAATTTACAATCAAGCACAACATTAAATGCCAATGGAAGTAAATACATATACTTAGCATTTGCAAAATAATAACGTAACATGGCAATAACAAAAATTACAACACCCGAGTTATTTAACTTACAGTCTAATAACACTGAAGGTACACGACTACCTGTCATGACAACAACACAAAGAAACGCTATGACTAGTATGTCTAATGGCGAATTAATATTTAACTCTACAACGGACTCTGTAGAATACTATGACACAGGCGTCCCTACTTGGTATAAGATAACCTCTGAAGCTGCGGTTGATATAGAATTAAGATCATTCTTAAACGCTAGCAATGCAGCTTCGTACGATGGATCACAAGGGACTGTATGGACGGATTTAACCACTAATTCAAACAATGGAACTTTAACAAATATGAACGCTTCTAATTGGAATTCAAGTGGTTACTTTGATTTCAACGGAAGTAATGAGTATGTAGTGATGGCATATCAATCAAGTTTGACTAATGTTAATTTTTCTAATAATTTTTCTTATTCTTTGTGGTTCAACGCAGATTCTTTTACTAATAACGCTCTACCAACTTTGTTTAGTGCTTTTGGAACACACTATACTTATACGGCATTAACAGCCGCAGGGAAGTTAAGAACAACTGTTTACTCAACTTCAGCCGTACAAGTAGACGAAATTAGCACAACTACACTGTCAACAGGCGTTTGGTATAATGCAACTATTACAAAATCTGATAGTAGTGGAGCAAATCCAGGACTTACTGTATATCTATATGGACCTAGCGGTTTGCTAGAAACTATGACAAAATCCTACGCAACTCAACCAAACTACGTAACAAATGCGTATACCGCTTGGGGTGCTTATAATAGTTCAACTTCTTGGAATTACTATTTTAATGGGCAAATGGCTCAAACAAGAATTTACAGTAAAGTTTTAACATCCGCAGAAGCAACAGCTATTTTTAATAAAGGTAAAGGCTTTTGATATAAAAACTGGAAATTTAACAAAAAACAAGTGATAATATAAAACATAGTTAATGGTTTACTAGCTATGATTAAACCAAAAGTGTAAACCAACCAATAAAACCAAAACCAATGACGTTTTTTTACCAGACTCAATCGTGGAATAGTCAACCGCAAGTAACCGAAGAAACCGTAGAACTATGGAAACATTTATCTGAAAAATCAAACTGGAGGATAGTGCAACTAGCAAACGGGTTTTATCAAACCGAACACCAAGATGTTAAAGAAAAAGACACTTGGCACGACGTTACCAGAAGAGAAACAATTGAAGGCGCTGAAAAAGCAATAGACTCTTCAGTTGAGCATTTTAAAAGAAAAACTGCTTTCTTAGACGGACCAAAAGTCGTTAAAACCTTTAAGTAAAAAGTAAATCTAATCTAATTTAATTAAATATGTCAGACTTAATAGTCAAGAACCTTAATTTTGGGCAAGAAGCTCAGGATAAAGTATTTGAAGGAATAAACAAACTCACAAAAGCCGTTAGCTCTACATTAGGCGCTAGCGGTAAATGTGTACTACTAGAGGATGGTTCAGGTAATCCGCTAATCACTAAAGACGGTGTAACAGTTGCTGATAGCATAGTGCTATTAGATCCAGTAGAAAATATGGGTGCTACGCTTTTAAAAGAAGCAGCACGTAAAACGGTAAGAGAAGCTGGTGATGGTACAACTACCGCAACAGTTTTAGCTTATGCCGTACTAAAGGAAGCTCAGAGAGTTCAAGCTGATATAAGTTCTAGAGACTTAAAAAACGGTATCGAAAAAGCTACTGAAAAAGTAATAGCATACCTAGAAAAGAATAGTACTAGTGTTCAAGGTGACATGATTGATCAGATCGCCACTATATCTACTAATAATGATCCTTATTTAGGTAAAGTTATTGGTGATGCATTTAGAGCAGTAGGAGACACTGGTGTAGTCATGATGGAGCAGTCAGCTGAGGCTGATACAGTTGTTGAGATAGTTGATGGAGTTCAATACGATAAAGGTATGACTAATCAGCATTTCATTACTGATCACGTTAAGAAAACGGCAGAATTAAAAGATGCTGCAGTACTTCTTATTGAATCACCTGTAGAAAACGTAAGACAAATACAGTCTGTTTTAGAACATGTTATTAAAAATGACAAACCTTTATTAATTATTGCAGACGTGGAACCAGCAGTTGCTTCTACGCTCGCCATGAACAAGACTAAAGGTAATATAAAAGTAAACATTATTAACGCACCTACTTTTGGTATCAATAAAAGAGAAATACTAGATGATCTAGCTTTATTAACAGGAGCAACTGTTATTAATGAAGATCTTGGTGATGATATGGATTTAATTCAACCCGAGCTTCTAGGTAATTGTATTAGATCAGTTACAACTGAAAAAGATACTATTATACAGGTTCAGGATTCATCAGAAGAAGTATTAAAGATCATAGAGCAGATTAAAAAAGATTTATCAACTACACAAAACCCAGGAGCGGTAATACGCTTAGAAAGAAGATTAGCTAGATTATCAGCTAAGATTGCAGTGGTAAAGGTTGGTGCTAATTCTGATATAGAGTTAAAAGAAAAAACAGATAGAGTAGAAGATGCTATATGCGCTACTAAAGCTGCGATTAAAGAGGGTATTGTTCCAGGAGGCGGAATTGCACTATTAAATGCTTCACAAAACATAGTTGCTAAGTCAACTGGGGAAGAAGTGTTACTAGAAGCTGTTAGAGCGCCTTTTAAGACAATATTAGATAACGCTGGTATATTAGAATATGAATTACCAAAGAGTAAAGGTAGAGGTCTTAATGTGGTTACAGGTAATATGGTAAATATGATTAAGCAAGGAATTATAGATCCTCTATTAGTTACCAAAAGTGCACTTCGTAACGCAGCTTCCGTAGCTACTACAATATTATCAACTGATTGTGTAATCAATAATTTAAGAATTGATGAAAGCAATAGGTAACAACGTAGTGATTGTGCCTGTTAAAATAACAGGTGACAAAACTAAAGGTGGTTTGCTTTTAGTTAAAAAAGATAGAGAAGACATAAGATACGTTAAAGCTGTTATATATTCAGTAAGCGACGAGATTAGTGCTTTGAATAAAGGTGACGAGATCTATTACGATAGACATGCTGGTCATTCTATAGAATTTGATAAAGAACAATATACTGTTATTAAGATACAGGACATTGTTGTTGTTTTGTGAGAAAGTTAAATGCAGGTGACATTAGGGACTTAAACCTATTAAAGCATTATAGAGTAGTAAGAAAATGGGCGTGTAGAAATAACAATTTAAACGATGCTGATTTAGAACTACTTATATATTTTGACTGCATGGGATTTTTCACTAAACAAGATTTTAAAATCGGTACCTATGCTTACAGTTGGGACAATAGACGCTGGAACAAGTTAGTTAAAGATGGATGGGTTGTAGTTTTTAGAAATAGAAACAGAACTACTCAGAAATACAACATATACAAAGTTTCTTTAAAGTGTAAACAACTAATAGCAAGAATGTATCGTATTATGCTTGGAGATGAAGACATCCCAACTAGTTCAAGAAATAACATAATGTTAGGTAAAACTTACACAGATAAAGTTCTTATAACTGCAATTAAAAACGTAAACAACGACAAAAATAGATAATATGCAATCAAAGTCACCATTTAAAAAAGTAGATATATTTGACGGAAGAGCATCTTCTTATAGAAATCCATCTACAGTTATACAGCCAATAGTGGGTGCTATAGTAGGCAAGCAGATAGCTAAAACCGCTAGCGAATTAGGCACTAAAGCTATTACCACATCTATGAATAAAGATCAGAGAGCAGCTGAAGCTGCTGCTGGTGATTTAAAGCATCAACGAGCTATGGAGATTAAATGGGGTAAAGGTAATACTGGTCCAGCTAAAAAACCTGCAACGCATGCAGAAAATATGGCAAAATATAACTTAAAAAGCTATAAAGATACTAAAGTTGATGAATTCATGGATACTGATTATTCAACCCAGAAAAAAGAAGGAGGTGGTACAAATAATAGTAATAGTGGGAATAATCCGAAATTAGGTGATAATTTTTACCATTTATTTAAAGCTCAACAAGCAGAAGCCAGCGGGATTCAAGACAGAAAAAAAGGTTCAGTTAAACCTAATTTTCAATTTGAGGATTCACAAGGAAACTCACCTTTTTATCACAATGAAAGTGCTGTAGGTTCAATTGCTGGGGCACAACCTCAAAGTCAATCTGCTATGTCAATAGCTGGAAGCATGCTAGGAGGAAAATCAATGGCGGAAATAAAAGCTATAGGACAAAAACCAACTGATTCTGCACAAGGCGGTGGTGGTGTATTTGGAGCCGCAGCTCAAGCAGCTGGTGGATTAATGGATAAGTATGGATTAAGAGGAAAAGAAGCAACTCAAGAATCATTACCTCCACCAAATCAAGTTGCTGAATCTGGATCTTACGCAGGCACCGGAGAAAGAATGCTAGAAATGGATTCAAATCCTGTTGGCAATCAATCAATAGGAAGAGACACTGACGT
>Ga0308021_10000177_pt1 | contig 29924 bp, 26 predicted proteins | sample Neamet351_FD_201296 | JGI IMG/M metagenome (GOLD analysis project Ga0308021, IMG submission 201296) | Marine microbial communities from water near the shore, Antarctic Ocean - #351 | ecosystem: Environmental > Aquatic > Marine > Unclassified | place: Southern Ocean | collected 2014-10-02
GTGTAAATGTTAAAAAATAATATCTTTGCCGTCCTTTAATGCGGGTGTGGCGGAATTGGTAGACGCGCTAGACTTAGGATCTAGTGCCGCAAGGTGTGAGAGTTCGAGTCTCTCCACCCGTACAAAATTAAGCAAGCGAAATTTCGCTTGCTTTTTTTGTGTTTTTTTCTGAACAGATAAGATGAGTAATGCTCCTAAGTTCAATGTTAGTGATTTTACTTATATTTGCAGCAAATTAATAACAAAATATTATGAGTAAATTTTTATCCATCATTTTAATTGCAACTGGTTTTGTTGCAAACGCACAAAGTAATGTCAGTCTAGATTTAAATCATCAGTTTGATGGTGCTCCTTTTGCGTATAATACTGTGTATGCTGACGATCAAGGTAGGGCGGTTTCATTTGATAGAGTTCAATATTATATGTCTTCCATTTCAGTAGTGCATGATGGCGGACAAACTACAGATTTTACGGATGTATATATTTTGGGTTCAGCAAATGTGAGTAACTACTCTTTAGGCTTTTTTAACATTACAAATATTGAGGAATTTAACTTTAATTTAGGGGTTGACTATGCAGCTAATAACGGAAATAGCAGTAATTATGCTTCACCACATCCGCTAAGTCCACAAGCTCCATTAATGGATTGGGGCTGGCCTTCAGGATATTTCTTTTTTGTGATTGATGGGAAGGTAGATGATACAGGTGATGGAATTCCAAATAAAATGTTCCAGATGCGTTCTTTAGGAGATGTAATGCTTAGAGGTGTAACCTTAATGACTAATGCGAGTATAGATTTAGGGGGTAGTATCGACTTAGCATTGGATGTAAATATCGAAAAATGGATTAAAAATATTGATTTAGTGACAGTAGGAGTTGATCACGGAAGTAGTCAAAACAATCAAAATGTAGCTAATAATACAAATACTTTTTCTGTTTTTGGAAACTCTGCTCCAACAGGAATAAATGATGTAAATGCAAATACTTATGTAACTACTGATTATGCAATGGCTTATGCTCCAATCCTAAATTACAAATTAACGGCAAGAACAAATAATTCATTGACTATTTTGGATGCACAAGGTAGAGTTGTGGTGGAAGAAAAGGGCTTAGGGTTTGAGGGAAGTTACTTTGTTAAACAAGAACTAAATAGTGGAATGTATTATGCTATTTTCTCTAACCCTACAAACACACTTACGCACAAGTTTGTTGTAAAAAGATAATGAATAAGGGATTTAAATTCTCCCTGTTTTCAGTACTAATCCTTGGAATGTTTTCTTTTTCCAAGGATTTTATTTTGGATATTCCCCAAGGGTTTCCTGTACCTTTTGTTCCGACTGACAATCAGTTAACGCAAAGCCGAGTTGATTTAGGTGAAAAATTATTCTTTGATACTATGATGTCGCGCGATTCTACAGTTTCCTGTGCTACTTGTCATATTCCAGAATTGGCATTTACGGATGGTTTGAAAAAAGGAATTGGAATTAGAAATCAAGAAGTGGGTAGGAATACCCCTACATTAACCAATGTCGCTTATCAGGATAAATTTTTATGGGATGGAGTGAATCCTACTTTGGTTGCTCAGGTGATGATTCCGATACACGAACCTAATGAATTTGATTTTCATGTTTTACTAGTTGCTGAACGCATGAAAAAAGATGAGGACTATGTTAAGTTGTGCAAGGATGCTTATGGAGGTGAGCCAAATCCTTTAGCAATTACACATGCTATCGCTAGTTATGAGCGAACTCTAATTAGTGGAAATTCAAGGTATGATCAATTTGCTTTTCAAGGTGATAGTACTGCTTTGAATGAAGATGAAAAAAAAGGTATGGATTTATTTTTTAATCAATTGTACTGCACGGAATGTCATAGTGGATTTAATTTTACCAATCAATCTTTAACCAACAATGGCTTGTATCTTAATTATCCTGATTCTGGGCGTATTCGCCTTACTGGTTTGGAATTGGATAGAGCCATATTTAAGGTGCCAACTCTTAGGAATATAGGAGTAACAAGCCCATACATGCATGATGGGAGTAAGGAGACTTTAGCAGATGTTATTGCTCACTATAGCAGTGGAGGAACTAATCATACCAATAAAAATGCCGCTATTATTCCTTTCAAGTTGTCGCAAAAACAACAGCAGGAATTATTAGCTTTCCTACATTCTTTGACGGATTCAACATTTATCAGGGAATAATTCACTTTCTTTTTCTTTTTGTCCTTGTTTCATAATCAGATAAATAAGTGTATTTTTGCAGCCCTTTTTAAAAAATACATAAAAGATGAATTTAACACAAAGCAAAGCAAAAGATTTAATGGCTACAATTACAGTTGATGTAGTAGCAAATGATTATACTGAAAAAGTTAATAAGGTATTGAAAGATTATCGTAAAACGGCTGAGGTTCCAGGGTTCAGAAAAGGAAACACACCAATGGGAATCATTAATAAAAAATACAGAACTTCTGTGATTGTGGAAGAGGTGAATAAATTAATTCAAGATGAGCTGTACAAGCATATTACTGAGGAAAAAGTAAGAGTATTAGGATCGCCAATGCCAATGGATGAAACTAAAATTGACTGGGAAAATGATGTTGATTTTAAATTTGTTTATGAAATTGGTTTAGCTCCTGAATTTGATGTTAAAATTACAGCTAAGGATAAATTGGATTATCAAAAAATTAAAGCTGATGCTAAATTAGTGGATGGTTACTGTACTGATATTGCAAAGAGATATGGTAAAATGAGCAACCCTGAAGTTTCACAAGAAGGGGATTTAGTTTTTTGTTCAATTAATCAATTGGATGTTGATGGAAATGTAATGGAAAATGGAATTAAAAATGACGCAACTGTTTCCATGGATTATATTACAGATAAAAAAATAAAAAAACAATTTGTTGGTGTAAAAGCAGATGATGTAATTACTGTAAATGTGATGAAAGCGTTTACAAATCATTCTGATTTGGGTGCTATGTTAAACGTTTCTCATGAAGCAATTCATAATTTAACATCAGAAGAATTTCAGTTTACTATAAAAAATATTAACCGTTTAGCTCCTGCTGAATTGAATGTTGAGTTGTTCGATAAAGTATATGGTGCAGGTACTGTGAAGGATGTAAAAGAGTTCAGAGCAAAAATTCAAGCAGAAGCTGAAGGACAGTTTGTTGCTGAAAGCGATAGAATGCTTAAGAATGATGTAGTAACTTATTTTATTGAAAAATTGAAGTTACAAATGCCAGATGATTTCTTGAAAAGATGGTTGGTTCAAACTTCTGAGCAACCAATTACTATGGAAATGTTAGAGTCAGAATACGATATGTATTCAAAAAGTTTACAATGGCAATTGATTGAAAATAAAATCCTAGAAAACTATGAGATTAAAGTTTCACAGGATGATATTATTGCACATACTAAAAAGCTAATCGGTATGCAAATGAAACAATACGGACAACCTGATGGTGATGATGCTCAACTGACTGATATTGCTACAGGAATCCTTAAGAATGAAGAAGAAAAAAAGAAGATTTACGATCAGATTTTTGACGAAAGAACTTTAGCTGTTTATAAAGAAAATTTCAAATTAACTGAAAAAAGTATTTCTTATGATGATTTTGTTAAATTAGCCTCAGCAAAATAAGGTCTAATTTGAGGATTTGCTAATTTGAAAATAAATGGCATATCTTAATACTAACAGCTAAATACTAATTTAATGGATTACGGAAAAGAATTTCACAAATACGCAACAAAACATCAGGGGATAAGTAGTTTACACTTGAATGAATTTACTTCAATGCAAGCGAATTATATTTCGCCAACAATTATTGAAGAAAGACAAATGAATGTAGCGAGTATGGATGTTTTTTCTCGTTTAATGATGGATAGAATTATCTTTTTAGGCGTTCCTATTAATGATTATGTGGCAAATGTTATACAAGCACAGTTGTTATTTTTAGAATCGGTTGATGCCAATAAAGATATTTTAATTTACTTAAATTCTCCTGGTGGTGGCGTGTATGCTGGGCTTGGGATTTATGATACTATGCAGTACATTAATCCTGATGTTTCAACAATTTGTACAGGAATGGCAGCATCAATGGGTGCTGTATTATTGTGTGCAGGTGCAAAAGGAAAGCGTACAGCATTAAAGCATTCAAGAGTAATGATTCATCAGCCTTTAGGTGGAGCTCAAGGGCAAGCTTCTGATATTGAAATTACAGCAAGAGAAATTCAGAAATTAAAAGTTGAATTGTACGAGATTATTGCTGACCATTCAGGAAAATCGTATGAAGAGGTTTGGAAAGATGGAGATAGAGATTACTGGATGACAGCTGAAGAAGCGAAAGCATACGGTATGATTGATGAGGTGCTGGAAAGAAAAAAATAATGTCAGAAAACGAAACAATTATCTGTTCTTTTTGCGGAAGGAATAAGCAAGATACTAATATCTTAATTGCAGGAACTGAGGCGCATATTTGCGATTCATGTATAGAGCAAGCACATGAAATTGTTAAAGAAGATGCTACTGATGAGGTTTTTTTACCAAAAGATTTCACCCTCTTAAAGCCTAAGGAAATAAAAGAACATTTGGATGATTTTGTAATCGGACAGGATGATGCGAAAAAGGTAATGTCAGTTGCAGTTTATAATCATTACAAAAGAATTTTACAACCCGATACTACTGAAGAAGATATTGAAATTGAGAAATCAAATATCATTATGGTTGGGCGTACGGGTACAGGTAAAACTTTAATTGCTCGCTCTATTGCTAAGCTTTTAAAAGTTCCTTTCTGTATTGCTGATGCTACTGTACTTACTGAGGCTGGTTATGTTGGTGAGGATGTGGAAAGTATTTTAACTCGCCTATTACAAGCTGCTGATTATGATGTAGAACAAGCAAAAAGAGGAATTGTTTTTATTGATGAGATTGATAAGGTAGCGCGTAAAAGCGATAATCCTTCAATTACTCGTGATGTAAGTGGGGAAGGAGTGCAGCAAGCCATGCTTAAATTGTTGGAAGGAACGATAGTAAATGTTCCGCCACAAGGAGGGCGTAAGCATCCTGATCAAAAAATGATTGCTTTAGATACTAAGGATATTTTATTTATTGCTGGAGGAGCTTTTGATGGTGTTGAACAGCACATTTCTAGCCGTATGAATACGCGTTCACTTGGCTTTAGATCGGAACACGAAAATAAAATTGATAAAGAAAATTTATTGCAATATATTTCTCCTCAGGATTTGAAATCATTCGGATTAATTCCTGAATTGATTGGGCGTATGCCAGTACTTACTCATCTTAATCCTTTGGACAGAACTGCCTTAAAATTAATATTGACTGAGCCTAAAAACGCATTAACAAAACAGTATCAAAAACTGTTTGATATGGATGGTGTTGTGCTTACTTTTGATAAAAAAGCAATTGATATTATTGTAGATAAAGCTATGGAATTCAAATTAGGAGCAAGAGGATTGCGCTCAATTTGTGAGGCAATTATGCTAGATGCAATGTTTGAATTTCCTTCAGATGAAAGTAAAAAAGAGTTGAAAATTACGGTTGCTTATGTAAAAGATCAGCTTACTAAACTCTCGTTTACCAAACTAAAAGTAGCTTAGTTTATTACTATTGGATAAGTAGTTCCATTGATGATAACATCAAAGTTACAATCACAAATTGAATCGCCATAATTGATGATTCTATCCGAATAACCACTTGGTGAAATTTTTGCAGTACCACTTTTTATTACGCAAGAAGGCAAACATCCTAAATCAATATTTAAGGTGTCGGTAATTTCCATTGCAAAGGCCTTTCCATTTACTCCATTTCCACTAGCACTTCCAGTAATTTTATACTTATCATCTGTGGTGTCAAAATAAGTTCCCATTCCACTTATCCATTCCCGATTTTGCTTACTTTCCCAATTAATTGTTCCGCTAGTGGTGTTGTTGATGCTCGCACTGTTTACAGCAATCGTAAACCACATATTTCCTTTTTGGTTTCTTCCTTGATTGGTAACAATTCTCTCTCCTTGAATTAAGTTGTCAAACACATAATAATTGTCAAAAATTGTTCTCATTACCGCTAAGGAATCACGATACTTCCCAGTAAAAATAGTGATAATTTTCCCTTTTCTGATTTTGCTATTATGCAAACAACCTTCACTGTTAAAACTAATGATTAAGGTATCAGAATCTGAACTATCCGCATTCATTAAGTTATAAGAGACACAAGATCTATTCATTCCACTAGCTAAAAAACCTTCTTTAACAATACGCCCAACATCATTAAAAGTTTGCTCAGCAAACAAATGATCCTTTGATGCTTGTGTGCTTGAAAAGTCATTTTGAGTTATTACATCTTCATCCTTACAGGAGTAAAGTAAAACGGTTAAAATACTTAGGGCTATTAGTGTTTTCTTCATCTTAAATTTTTTGGTAAACTTAGTTAATTTTCTCAAAAGTCAGGAAACTATAATCATGTGCATGTTTTTCATCTGCTTTGCAATCTATTCTTGCTACTTCTTTCCAGTCATTTTCTAGTTCTGGAAAAAAGGTGTCGCCATCATAAGAATGATGCACCTTGGTAAGGTAAATTTTATCTACTAGATTGGCTTCAAGCGCTAGTTTGTAAATTTGTCCGCCACCAATAATGAAAGGTTCTTTATCTCCATTTTCCCTAGCAATTTCCAGAGCCGATTCTACAGAATTAACAACTACACAGCCTTCTGCTTTGTAATCTGCTTGCCTGGTAATAACTACATTTGTTCGGTTAGGTAAAGGCCTGTATTTATGAGGTATAGATTCAAAATTCTTACGCCCCATTATTACATGATGTTCTAAAGTTATTTCCTTGAAAAAACGCATGTCTTTTGGTAAATGCCAAATAAGGTCATTTTCTTTTCCAATCACACCATTTTCGGCTGCAGCTACTATTAGTGAAACTTTCATTAGCGCTTAATTACTTTATACTCTACGCCTCTTTCTTCTAGGTAATTTCTAACAAACTCAAAATATCCTCCCAAGTATTCTGGAGGAGAAATTCCTACTCTATCATATTCTCCATTTACAACCAAATTGGCAACTGCTGTACAAGTAAATCCTGTTGTTCGCGCCATGGAAATAGTATCGTCTTTAAAACGGTCTAGCAAATTATACTGATAAGTTACTGCCTCACCATTTTCTGTTCCTTTCATGATGATTCTCATGATTGTAAAATCTTTATCGCCTTTTTTCATTTCCCATTTTGGGAATAATAATTTGGCAGTCATATCTACTGGTCGAATCATTGTTCCGTTTATTTCCACTTCATCATAGGAGAAAAATCCACTTGCACGCAATACTTTCAAATATTCCACACAACCAGGATAACGCAAAGTTTTTTCAATCATATTTGGCACATGAGCCATGGTCTTTATCAAACTTCTTAGTCCATCAGAATTCCAACTTTCTAACGTTCCTATTTCATCAAATTCTATAAGCTCAGTATCGGACAAAGCCTCTTTGGTAATCATGTGGCTATTTTGTACATAACGAGCTGGGCGGATGTACTCTTCAATCACATCAATAGGAGAGAATACCGCTTGATACTCGTATGGCCATTCTCTTTTTTCTGGTAAGCCACCAACCAAACATTCGTAATCGGTAATTTCCATTTTTGAATCATGATGACCAAATATGATATTTCCCATTCCTGGGGCTACACCACAATCCATCACAGCAACAACTCCTTTTTCTTTTGCTAACTTATCCAATCCGAAAGGATCTTCAGGGTAAAAAGAAATATCGACTATATTCTTTCCTGCCTCTATGACATCTTTCATCATTTTATATCCCATAAAACCTGGTACTGCACCTACCACTAAATCAAAATCCTTTATCAGGTTTTGTAAAGTTTCTGTGTTTGAAACATCAGCACAAATAGTATTGATACCTTCTAGTTTATCTAAGTTTTTTTGTGAAATATCTACAGAGGTAACATTGTGCTGTTTAGCTAAATCTTTAGCCATTACACCTCCTACTAATCCTGCTCCTAATACTATTATATTTGCCATTATATTGCTACTTTTCCTTTAATGTGTGGGTGAAATTCATAATCAACTAACTCAAAATCATCAATAGTGAAATCAAAAATACTTTTCACCTCTGGATTAATTTTCATTTTTGGTAATGCTTTTGTATCTCTACTTAATTGTAATTCTGTTTGCTCAAGATGATTGGTGTAAATGTGCGCATCACCTAAAGTGTGTACAAAATCACCTACTTCCAAATTACAGACTTGTGCCATCATCATAGTAAGTAATGCGTATGATGCAATATTGAATGGTACACCCAAAAAGATATCGGCACTTCTTTGATACAGCTGACAAGAAAGTTTTCCATCTGCTACATAAAACTGAAAAAATGCATGACAAGGAGGTAAAGCCATTTGCTCAATTTCACCTACATTCCAAGCACTCACAATAATTCTTCTGCTATCAGGATTGGTTTTTAACGCCTCAACTACTTGAGTAATTTGGTCAATGTGTTTTCCGTCAGGTGCTGGCCAACTTCTCCATTGATAACCGTATACATGACCCAAATCTCCATTTTCATCTGCCCATTCATCCCAAATACGTACACCATTTTCTTTAAGATATTTGATATTTGTATCTCCTTTTAAAAACCAAAGTAATTCGTGAATGATGGATTTTAAGTGCAGCTTTTTGGTAGTAATACACGGAAACCCTTCTGATAAATCAAAACGCATTTGATGTCCAAAAACACTTTTAGTTCCTGTACCTGTTCGGTCTGCTTTTAGCGTGCCTTCTTGCATCACGCGTGTCATTAAATCTAAATATTGTTGCATTGATATGTTATAAAATCATTCCTACAATTACGGCTGTAAATAGGGAAGCCAATGTTCCTGCTATTAAAGCCAATATTCCTAATTTGGATAAATCCTTAGTTCTTTTGGGTGCCAAAGCGCCTATCCCTCCAATCTGTATTCCAATAGAGGCAAAGTTGGCAAAACCACATAAAATATAAGTGGCTATAATTATTGATTTTTCTTCAAAGAATTTGCCATTTGCTTTTAAATCTCCTAAGGAAACATAAGCTACAAATTCATTCAGTATTGTTTTTTCACCTAATAATTGTCCAACTAAAATCATATCTTCCCTACAGACACCCATCAGCCAAGTAAGTGGCGCTAAGGTATAACCTAAAATAAACTGTAAAGTTAAGCCATCATATTGTCCGTTCGTTATTGAAGCTACCCAAGTATTAATTCCTGTAAAGTCGCCAATAAAATCTTTTAGGAAATAGTTTGCCATAGCAATAAAAGCAATAAACACTAGTAGCATGGCACCTACATTTACCGCTAGCTTTAAACCTTGTGTTGTTCCTATACTTATAGCTTCTAAAGCATTTGTTCCTATTTGTTCCTCAGAGATGCTCATGTCCTCATTTACCTTCTCAGTTTCAGGTAATAATATTTTGGCAGCTACCACGGCAGCTGGTGCTGACATTACAGAAGCAGCCAATAAATGTTTCGCAAAAAAGAGTTGTTGTACTGGGTCATTTCCTCCCAAAAATCCAATATAAGCGGCTAGTACTCCACCAGCAATAGTTGCCATTCCACCTGCCATAAGACAAAGTAATTCTGACATTGTCATCTTATCAATGTAGGGTTTTATCAGTAGGGGTGATTCTGTTTGTCCTAAGAAGATATTTCCAGCAGCTGCTAAGCTTTCCGATCCTGAAAGGTTCAATGCTTTTTTCATGAAAAGTGCAAAACCATAGACTACTTTCTGTAAAATTCCATAGTAAAAAAGCAGAGAGGTAAGGGCTGAGAAAAATAGGATAGTTGGCAATACTTGAAAAGCAAAAATGAATCCAAAAGAATTCATGTTCCCAACTAAATCACCAAACAAGAAAATGGAACCTTCTCTTGTAAATCCTAAAATGGTTACAAAAACTGAACTGAGCCATTCAAAACCACTTTGTACAAAGGGTACTTTTAAGATAAGGATTGCAAATAGGATTTGTATTCCTAATCCTTTGGCTACCAATTTCCAGTCAATTCCTTTTCGGTTACGCGAAAAAGCAAAGGCGATTAGCAGTAAGGTTACTATTCCTAAAATTCCTCTTAAAAGATTTTCAAAAGAAAAGCCAGAAGTTTGAATTATTTCATTCATCTATTTTTCTTTTCTCTTATTTATTTCATCTCTTATCTCTGATGCTTTTTCGTAATCTTCTTGCTCAATAGCAGTAGCTAATAGTTTCTTTAATTTATCTAAGCCAAAGGTATCTATTCCTTGTGGTTCGTTAGTTTTATCATCTTCTAGGTCAAGTGAAGTTACATCTCCTTCCTCATTTCTAGCGCTATTGACAATAATTCCTGCTCTTGCCAAAATATCTTCATAAGTAAAGATAGGGCAGGAATAACGAATTGCAAGTGCAATTGCATCAGAAGTTCTGGCATCAATTGATACTTCTTCTCCTGTAACTGTGTGCTTGCAATGGAAAGATGCATGAAAAATCCCTTCAATTAAAGTGTGGATAACTACTTTCTGGATAGTAATGTCAAAGCTATCACCAAAGGTTTTGAATAAATCATGTGTTAACGGACGCTCAGGTTCTTCTGTTCCGTCAAGTGCAATGGCGATAGAACGCGCTTCACACCAACCAATAACAATAGGAAGTTGTCGCTTTCCTGCCGTTTCGTTCAATAACAATACATAGGCATTGTTTTGTGAATCACTTTGCCTAATTGCTGATATATCTAATTGAACAAATTCCACAGCCTATCCTTTAAGTTTTTTAATTTCTTCAATCATTTTTGGGACTACTTCAAAGGCATCACCAACTATTCCGTAGTCAGCTGCCTTAAAGAAAGGTGCTTCAGGATCAGTATTAATAGCAACTATAACTTTGGATGAATTAATTCCTGCTAAGTGCTGTATAGCTCCTGAAATTCCAATTGCAAAATAAAGATCGGCCGCTACTGCTTTTCCTGTTTGACCTACATGTTCGCCATGTGGTCTCCAACCAATATCAGATACTGGTTTCGAGCAAGCAGTTGCAGCTCCTAAAAGATCAGCTAATTCCTCAATCATTCCCCAATTTTCAGGTCCTTTTAATCCTCTACCTGCTGAAACAACAATCTCAGCTTCCGATATAGATATTTTACCACTTGCTGTTTCTTTTCCTTCAATAGTAATTGCTCCTTTTTCATTTATTGAATCTTCTTCAATAGTACAATTCCCGCCAGTTTCAATTAGCTTAAACGAGTTAGGTGCAATAGCTAAAATAGCAGTTTTTGTGTTTATAGTTGCCAATTCAATTGCTTTTGACGAAAATGCTTGTCTTTTTACTTGTATTGGGCTTGCGCTTTCTGATAAAGTAATTACATTACTTACTATTCCTGCTTTAAGTTTTGCAGATAGCCTTGGGGCAATCATTTTTGCAGTATTAGTATTTGAAAATATTAATATACTAGCATCATCTGCTATTTTTGCAATTGCATTCGTTGCTGCCTGGCTGTCTCCTTTCTCAATAGCAATACAAGACATTACTTTACTAACGCCATAGTTTCCTAATTTAGTGAGTTCATCATTACTAACTTCACCTAACGATATTGCAATAACTTCTGTTCCTAATAATTTAGCAGTCTCACTTGCGTAAGAGGCTGCTTCAAAAGTGCTTTTTCTAAAACTTCCTTCCCAACTCTCGGTATATACTAATATTGACATCTCTATAAATTCTTTTTAATTAAATAACTTTTGCTTCATTGTGCAGTAAGCTTATAAGTTCAGCTACATTGTCGGCATCTACTAATTTACAAGCTCCTTTTTCAGCTGGTTTTTCAAAACTAACTGAAGTCGTTAAATTTTCAGTAGCTGAAGGCTCAATCACCTCTAATGGTTTTGATCTTGCTTGCATGATTCCTCTCATGTTGGGAATTCTTAAAGCAGATTCTTCAACTAATCCTTTTTGACCACCAATTACTAAAGGTAAACTAGCCGATAAGTTTTCTTTCCCTCCATCAATCTCTCTGCTTATTTTTGCATCCGTTCCTGTAATTTCTAATCCGTTACAAGCATTTATGAATGGGAGTTCAAGCATTTCGGCAATCATTGCTGGTACAGCTCCGCCATTATAGTCCAATGATTCTTTTCCTGCAATAATTAAATCAGCAGGATTTTCTTTTAGGTAATTAGCTATCTCTAAAGCAGTAGTATAGCTATCAGTTGCAGCTTTATTAATTCTTACAGCACTATCCGCCCCAATTGCTAATGATTTTCTAATAACAGGTTCAGCAGTAGGATCTCCTACAGTAATTACTTTAACTGTACCTCCATTTGCTTCTTTCAATACCATTGCTTTAGTCAATCCAAATTCATCATTCGGATTAATTACAAATTGAATTCCATTGGCATCAAATTTGGTATTATTTTCAGTAAAATTTATTTTTGAAGTTGTGTCAGGGACACTGCTTATGCAGACTACAATATTCATCTTTTATCTTGATTTTATTAAATAAGATTGCAAACTTAATAAAATGCTGTAAAAGGAACTTGAATTTTGACCCTAAAAATCAACTAAGTGCATTAAATAGCCTTGACATTATGCGGTTTGACTAAAAAGACTATTTTTGCAGACCTTTTTAAAATAAATTAAACTAAAAAAAGAATATGGAATCAATGATGATTTATATGCCGATAATCATGGCACTTGTAGGTTTAGCCTATATGATGGTTAAGAAATCTTGGGTAATGAAACAAGATGCAGGAGATGGTAAAATGAAAGAAATTTCTGAGCATATATATGAAGGGGCTTTAGCTTTCTTAAAAGCTGAATACAGACTATTAACATTTTTTGTTATTGGCGTGAGTGTTTTATTATTTATTGTTTCAACGGTAGTTCCCTCAACACATTGGCTTATTGTAATTGCTTTTATAGTAGGTGCATTCTTTTCAGCTTTAGCTGGAAATATGGGAATGAAAATTGCTACTAAAACAAATGTTAGAACAACACAAGCTGCTCGTACAAGTTTGCCAAATGCATTAAAAGTATCTTTTGGTGGTGGTACGGTTATGGGATTAGGTGTTGCAGGTTTAGCTGTATTAGGGCTGACAGTATTCTTTATCGCTTTCTATAACTACTTTATGGGTGGAGTATGGACGAATACGCATGATATGACTATCGTTTTAGAAACCTTAGCTGGTTTTTCATTAGGAGCTGAATCTATCGCATTATTCGCAAGAGTAGGTGGTGGTATTTATACTAAAGCTGCTGATGTTGGTGCTGATTTAGTTGGAAAGGTGGAAGCTGGAATACCTGAAGATGACCCAAGAAACCCTGCAACTATTGCAGATAATGTAGGTGATAATGTAGGTGATGTTGCAGGTATGGGAGCTGATTTGTTTGGCTCGTATGTAGCAACAGTTTTAGCTACAATGGTATTAGGAAACTATATTATTGAAGTAAACGATATTAATATCTTTAATGGCTTTGGTTCTATCGGACCTATCTTATTACCAATGTCAATTGCAGGTGTAGGAATTGTGATTTCTTTATTAGGTACTATGCTTGTTTCTATTAAAGATAACACTGCAAAGGAAACTGAAGTAATGACTGCTTTAAACAAAGGAAATTGGTTTTCAATTGCTTTAGTTGCTGTTGCTTGTTATGGTTTAGTAACTTGGATGTTACCTGAAACTATGAAAATGAATTTCTTTGAAACAGGAGGAAATGTATTGAAAGACATTACTGCAATGCGTGTATTTTATGCAACAATTGTAGGTTTAATTGTTGGTGGTGTTATTTCTGCTGTAACGGAATACTATACTGGTTTAGGTAAAAAACCAATCTTAAATATTGTTGAAAAATCAGCTACTGGTGCAGGAACAAACATTATTGCTGGATTAGCTACTGGGATGATTTCTACTTTCCCAACGGTTATCTTATTTGCAATGGCAATTTGGTCCTCATATGCATTTGCAGGATTTTATGGAGTAGCTATGGCTGCCTCAGCAATGATGGCAACTACAGCAATGCAGTTAGCAATTGATGCTTTTGGACCAATTGCAGATAATGCAGGTGGTATTGCTGAAATGAGTAAACAAGATGATATCGTAAGAGAAAGAACTGATATTTTAGATGCTGTAGGTAATACAACTGCTGCAACAGGAAAAGGATTTGCTATTGCTTCAGCAGCATTAACTTCTTTGGCTTTATTTGCAGCATTTGTTACCTTTACAGGGATTGACGGAATTAACATTTTTAAAGCACCTGTTTTAGCAATGTTATTTATTGGAGCTATGGTTCCTGTAGTATTCTCAGCATTAGCAATGAATGCAGTAGGAAAAGCGGCAATGGAAATGGTATATGAAGTAAGAAGACAATTTAAAGAAATTCCTGGAATTATGGAAGGAACTGGGAAACCAGAATACGATAAATGTGTTGCTATTTCTACAGAAGCTTCTTTAAGAGAAATGATGTTACCAGGATTGTTAACTATCGGGTTTCCTTTAGTTATAACTTTCCTGCCTATGTTATTCGGAATGGACAACTTAATGATTGCTGAGATGTTAGGAGGGTATATGGCTGGAGTTACTGTTTCGGGTGTACTTTGGGCAATTTTCCAAAATAATGCAGGTGGTGCTTGGGATAATGCTAAAAAATCATTTGAAGCTGGAGTAATGATTAATGGTGTAATGACACATAAAGGTTCTCCTGCACATGAGGCTGCAATTACTGGAGATACTGTTGGTGATCCTTTTAAAGACACTTCTGGTCCTTCAATGAATATCTTAATTAAATTAACTTGTTTAATTGGTTTAGTAATTGCTCCAATTTTAGGAGAAGGTACTGATACTCATAATGAGGAAACTCCTGCTGTTGAAATGACAATTGAGGTTGTTGAAGAAGTAATTGCTGAGGATGTTGTAGTGGAAATTACAAATGAAAATAATGAAGCTGTTATCACTGAAGAAGAATCTTCAGCTGTAATAGTAGAAGAAAATAACTAAAAATTAAAATTATGAATAGAATATTAAAATTATCATTTACAGTTGTAACGGCTGTATTATTATCAAGTTGTGGAGGAGAATCTACTTCAGAAACAGCTGCCAAGGAAAACTATAAGGCAATAGTTTCTACAATTGAAAACTCTTTCGAATCAAAGGCTACAAGTTTCTTAATTGATCAGATGGATGCTGAAGTAGTTAGATTTGTGTCAATGAATCTTGATGGATTTAGGTTTAGTTCAGAAGTTGCTGATGTGAATGCTGAAGCAATGGATATGTTTATCACTTCTGCTGAAAACTTAGTTTTTACTTGTAAGGAAGAATATGCTGAGGTTGCTCCTAGAAATTCTGAGTATAAAAGGATTTCAAATGGAACGTTGTTAATTGGTGAAACTAAACATAAAGCTTCATTTCATTACACTAATGAAGGAAGTTATGAATTGCACGGAATATTATTTATTAACACACCTGCAAGTTTATCATTTATTTCTTCAGAACAAATTACAATTAGAGTAAAAGGAAAACAATAATCAAGTTGTTTATATAATAAAAAAGCCACTCATATTGAGTGGCTTTTTTTATTGCTTGTTTTTTTTAATTATTGAAATAGACCATTTATTTCTGCATCTATCTTTTCAATAATACTGCCTAAGTCTTCTTCATTTTCAGCAAAATCAATATTATCTACATCAATTATTAATATTTTACCTTTGTCATATTCGCCTACCCAAGCTTCATACCTTTCGTTTAGTCGGGTTAAATAATCAAGGCGGATACTACTTTCATAATCCCTCCCTCTTTTTTGAATTTGCCCAACCAATCTAGGTACAGATGCTCTGAGGTAAATCAATAAATCAGGTCCATTAATAAAGCTGTCCATCAGATTAAAGATTTCCATATAATTGTCAAAATCCCTTGTGCTCATCAGTCCCATTGAGTGAAGGTTAGGAGCGAAAATTTTGGCATCTTCAAATATTGTTCTGTCTTGAATATAGGTTTTCCCACTTTCCTTTATTTCAACTACTTGCCTGAACCTGCTGTTTAAAAAATAAACCTGCAGATTGAAAGACCATCTTTGCATGTCCTTGTAAAAGTCATTTAAGTAAGGGTTGTTTTCCACATCTTCATAATGTGCTTCCCATTTATAATGTTTGGAAAGTTTGGTTGTTAAAGTTGTTTTTCCAGACCCAATATTGCCAGCAATAGCTATGTGCATATTCTAAATTTTTGTCTAAAATAAAAAAAGTATTAGTTCTAGCTATTCAAAATTCAAAATAGCCATCACATTTGTTGAAAACTTCTATAACAGTGCTAGTATTTCTTCTGCTATTTTGCGGTCATTACAAAGGCGGGGGATTTTATATTGCCCACCAGTTCGGTTATTTTGTTTTAGCCATATGTAGAATTCATTTTTTTGAATGATTATGATTTCAGGAGGATTGAGAATTAAGTTTTTTGTCCTTTTTGCTGCATAGTCGGAATTGACTTCTTTTAAGTTCTTATCAAGTTCCTGCTTGAAAATTTCTATGTTTTTTGGCTCTTGATTAAACTCAATAAACCACTGATGTCCGCCAGAATTATCATCAATAAAGATAGGAGCAACTGTATAGTCTTTAATTGATGCCGAACAAGAATTGCATGCTGCTAATATTGCTGTATCCGTATTTTCTACTATTAATTCTTCTCCAAAAGCATTTAAGAAACTTTTAGTGCGCCCAATAATTTTTATTCTGAAAGGGGATAGGCTAGTAAAACGAATAACATCTCCAATCAGGTATCTCCAAAGTCCTCCATTTGTTGAGATGACTAAAGCGTAATCAATATTTTTTTGAACCTCTTTTAATGGTATCGCTTCTAAAATTCCTTTTTTGTAATTATCCATAGGGATAAATTCATAAAAAATTCCGTAATCTAACATTAATAGTAATCCTTCTGATGGGTTTTTATCTTGTATTCCAATAAACCCTTCTGATGCATTATAGCCTTCCAAATAATTCATTTTTTTGGATGGAATGAGTGTGTTGAATTGTTCTTTGTACGGCTCGAAATTCACACCTCCATGCATATAGAGTTCAAGGTTTGGCCAAACTTCACTTATATTTTTCTTTCCACTTATTGCAAGTACGCGCTTTAGTAAAATTAACATCCAAGAAGGTACTCCTGTTAAATTTGTGATATTAGCCGTTACGGCCTGTTGGGCAATGCGTTCTAATTTTTCTTCCCAATTCCCCATCAATGCTGTTTCAATGTCCGTAATTCTATGATAGTTTACCCAAAAAGGAAATTCATGCAATAGGATTGCTGACAAATCTCCATCTTTGTAGTTTCCGTTTTCTGATTCTGTTATTGTTCCTCCCAACATCAATCCTTTTCCGTTATACATATCATAAAATGGAAAATTATTTCCGTATAAGGAAAGCATATCCTTCCCTCCTTTAAAGTGACAATTCTCTAAGGATTCTTGGGTAACAGGTATAAATTTACTTTGTGCATTTGTAGTTCCTGATGATTTTGCAAACCAGTTTACTTTTCCTGGCCAAAGCACATTTTCTTCTCCATTCCTTGCTCTTTCAATAAATATTGAGAATTCTTCATAGGTTCGGATTGGAATATTGCTTTTGAATGCTGAATAATCTTCAATATTTTCAAAAGAATGTTCCTTGCCAAAAGTTGTTTCCTTCCCTTTTGAAATAAGAAAATCAAATACTTTCCCTTGTGTTTCTATTGGGTTTTTGCAGAATTCCTCTATTTTATCAATGCGTTTTTGCATCATAAATGAAAGAATGGAATTTTTAACAGAAAACTTGTTCAATTTTGGTATTTTTAAGGATTGAAAAATACAAAAAAAATATGTTTAGAGATACGCTTAAAAGAATGGATACCGAACTGAAGGATGTAGTGAATTACACCCTAGATATTCATGGGGTTATTCATACAATGAATGATTATATCGGTAAGGAAATTAAGATTGAATGGAGTGGAGTTGTTGTCTGTGAGTGTGGAAAAAAGTCAGATAAATTTTACCGTTCGTGTTATTGTTACCAATGTTTTTGGGAATCGCCTTTGGCCTCACCAACAATTTTTAAGCCAGAATTATGTACGGCTCATTTAGGTATTGAGGAAAGAAATTTGGAATTTGAAAAAGAATTTCAGATTGCCCCTCACTATGTCTACTTGGCAAATTCAAGTGGAATAAAAGTAGGAATTACTAGAGGTTCGCAAGGCGTGATAAGATGGATGGATCAAGGAGCAAGCCAAGCAATATTATTAGCAGAAGTACCCAATAGAAGGTTTTCGGGAGACATAGAGGTTTCGTTAAAACGCTTTGTGGCTGATAAAACCAATTGGAGAAAAATGCTTGCAGGAGATCCTCATTCAGTGGATTTGGTAAAAATGAAAGAAGAACTTTCTGCTCATATTCCTGAAGAATTGAAGCAATATATTTTGCCTGATAATACAGTAACTGAAATTAAATATCCTGTAAATCAATATCCTAAAAAAATAAAGACTGTTAAGTTGGATCGCACACCAATTGTTGAGGGTACGCTTTTAGGAATTAAAGGGCAATACTTATTGTTGGATGGCGATAGAGTTTTTAATATTCGCTCACATGAAGGATTTATTTCTAAATTCTCTCATCAGGAAATTGCTCAGGGAAGTTTATTTTAACTCCATTATAAAAGGAACTCTAGCTTGTATTTTGTCTTTTGAATTTAAAAAGTTTAACTGATTGATAGTTTCTTCTGAGATATTCAAAAATTTGGGAAGTACAATTTTATGTTCTACAGAAAAACCTTTCATTAATTCTTTTAATTCATCTGTTTTCTTAGGTAATGTTATAATTCTGTAATCTTCTATTTCTGCTAAAATAGCAGCATTTACAATCGCATCTTCCAAACCTCCAATTTCATCAATAAGTCCAATTTCTAAAGCATCTATTCCGCTCCAAACTCTCCCTTGTCCAATTTCGTCCACTTCCTGTTTTGTCATTCCTCTACCTTCCGCTACATGTGAAATGAAAGTTTCATAAATATTCTCAACAGATTGTTGAATCACATCTCTTTCATAAGGAGTTAAACTTCTGTATCCTCTACCTAAATCGGAGTATTTATGTGTATTTACAGTATCAACATAAATACCTAACTTCTCATTTAAAAATTTCTTATTATTCATAAGAACTCCAAATACACCGATAGAGCCTGTAATAGTGCTATTGTTGGCAAAAATCTTATCGGCATTACAAGCAATATAATAACCTCCACTTGCAGCATAATCTCCCATAGAAACTACAATAGGTTTTTTCTGTTTTGCTAAGTTTATCTCTCTCCAAATAATTTCGGATGCAAGCGCACTCCCTCCGGGAGAATTAACCCTTAAAACAATAGCTTTTACATTTTCATCTTTCCCCGCTTTTCGGATTGCTTTTACAGTGGTTTCCGAACCAATAGAATTATAACTTCCTTTTCCTGTATTGATTCCTCCAGTAGCATAAATAATAGCAATTTTATTTTCACTAATTTTATTTTTTTTAGAGTTTACCTTCATGTATTTGTCAAAAGAAATAAAATGATCTGATTTATCTTCTAAGAAACTTAGAACCTCATCTTCATACATTATTTTGTCTGCAAACTTTAAATTTTTACAAGATATGGCAGAGTTGAGTTGTAACTTATTTATAATTTTATTTATATCACCAGTAGTAATTCCTCTTTGTTTTGATATTCCCTCAATCATATTTTTTGTTATCGAATTAAGGAGTTTTTCTAATTGTTCTCTATTTTCTGCACTCATTTCTGTGTACATATAAGGTTCTACCGCACTTTTAAATTTCCCATGCCTGATTATTTCCGCTTCATAACCCAATTTATCCATCAAACCTTTGTAAAATATAACTCCTGCACTTAATCCGTTTATTTCAATTATTCCTTCCGGATTCAAAAATATTTCATCTGAAACAGAAGATAAGTAATATGCCATTTGAGAATATCCTTCTGAATAAGAATAGATAGCTTTCCCACTTTCTTTAAACTCAATCAACTTATTTCTTATTTCTTCTACTTGAGAAAAACCGGCTTGTATCCCTGAAAAGTTTAAATAAATAGCTGATATTTTATCGTCATTTTTTGCTTTTTTAATATTGTCTAATACGTCTTTAAGTTCTATATTATCGGAAACAGAAATGCTAAATCCTTCCAATTTCGGGAAAGTATTGTCAGAAGTTCTATCTAGTATCATTTTTTCAAATCTGATTTTCAAAATAGAGTTCTCCTTTACTACTACCTCTTCTGGTTTTGGTAAAAATATTGCTACCATTATTAAAAATAAAATAAACAACATAACAATAGAAAGTAGTCTGGACAAAGTGCTTTTTAGGAAGTTTTTCATATTTATATTTTAGAGTTGATAAAAATAAGAAATTTTAAAGAGCACCTTATAGTTTCTTTCTATATTTGATGACCTTAATAATAAATATGAATATAGTTTTTTTACAATTAGGAAGTAACTTAGGAAATAGAGAGTCATTGCTGCAAGATGCTATTTCTGCTATTGAAGAAAGAGTAGGAAAAGTAGTTGAAAAATCAAAAGTTTACGAAAGTGCGCCTTGGAGAGTGGAGGGTCAGGAAAATTATCTGAATCAGATATTAAAGGTGAAAACTGAAATATCAGCTGATGATGTGCTGTCTACTATATTAGATGTGGAAAAAGAATTAGGCAGAATAAGACTTGAAAAATGGGGGGAACGCCTAATTGATATTGATATCATATTTTATAATGATTCCATTATTGAGACAGCAGAATTGTGCGTACCTCACAAACATATGCACGAAAGAATGTTTGTGCTAACACCACTTCATAATATCGCTCCAGATATGGTGCATCCTAAGTATAATAAAACAGTAGATGAGTTATTGCAAATCTGTACAGATACTGAGTTAGTAAAAGAATATGCACTATAAGTTTGTTGTTATAGAAGGAAATATTGGAGTAGGTAAAACCACTTTAGCTGGGATGCTTGCTAAGGAATATAATGCTCGTTTAATCCTTGAACAATTTGAAGAAAATCCTTTTTTGCCAAAGTTTTACAAGGATCCTGAAAAGCATGCTTTTCCTTTAGAACTTTTTTTTATGGCTGAGCGTTATCATCAACTCAAAAAGCAAAAAGAACAAGACTTATTCCAACCGCTTACCATTGCCGATTATTTCTTTATGAAATCTAAGTTATTTGCTCAGAATAATTTACAAAAAGATGAACAACAATTATTCAATAGTTTGTTTGAAATTATGCTTTCCTCTTTGCCGAATCCTGATTTGTTAGTGTATTTGTATGCTGATGTTGATAAATTGCAACAAAACATTAAAAATAGATGTAGAAGTTTTGAGCAAGAAATAACTAATGAATACTTGCAAAATATTCAAGACAGGTATTTAGATTATTTAAGAAAACAAAGTCATTTCCCAGTTCTCTTGCTGGATGTGTCTAATGTTAATTTTAAGGAAGATGAAAAAGTGTATTCTCGAATAAAAGAGTTATTGAAAAGTCCTTATAAATTGGGTATGCATCAATTCAACTTAGCTGAGCCAATGCTGTAAATCTTTTCCGATAAGTTTTTCTAATCTTAAAATATCCTCTTTGTAAAATTGATTCGTAAGTCTTGTTTTTATTTCAGCATTTAAAGGACTTGCTTTTTTATATGCTGATTTAAATATAAACTGTATCATAAAAAGAGGAAGGTAGTTGCTGAATTGAATATTTGGAATTAAACTATAGTGCCTAAGTTTCATTATTAACCACCCAAATAGCCCTTTAGGCGTTCCTGAAACATTCGCTTTTTTGCTAGTGTCTGGCACAAAAGAGCTGTCCACATTTAGAAATTCAAAAATTTCTTGTGTGGTTTCAATAGGATTTATAACAAGATCTTCAAAAAGTAAAACTTTTATATTTTCTTTTGGAAACAAAGTAAAGTATCGCTCGAGTTGTTCAGCATAATAACCTTTTTCTTTATATTGATAAAGCGGACTCCAGTTCCCAGCTTTACGTTCGGCTCCTTTATTAAAAGCTGTTTCAAAATCAGCTATTGGTTCTCTGTCAGCTCTTCTTGCATGCAGAAAATTGGAATAAGCACGAGCAACTGGCTGTCTGAGTACTGCAATAATCTTGGTATTAGGAAGGTGTTCGTGAATTAAGCTAGGGCAATCTTCATTCGAGATATAAGATGGAGAAGCCTCTCCAATTGCTTTCTCATTTTTTACAGCATCAAAAAGTGGATAGTACTGTTCAAAAGTAGTTATCTTCTTTGTTTTCCTCCCGTGTATTTTAAAATTAGTTTCTTTCTGAAAGTTATTAAAAAACATTGGCTCTTTAATGCTCGTCATAAATACATCCGGATGTTGCTTTAGGTAGGTGTAAAGGGATGTAGTTGCCGCTTTCATAGCGCCAATAATTATAAAGTTAGGTTTTTTTTGCTGAGTCATATATTCAAAAAAATAACCCCTTCTTTTGGAAGGGGTTATTCATGTGTTATTTGCTTAATGCTTTTTTATTTTGTTAAAGCGATAAAAGCTTCAGTTGCTCTTAAGTTTACAAATTCTAAATCAATAGTAGCTTCTGATTTGTAATTTGCATTAGCAGCAATAGCATTTGTTAAGTTGCTAATTGCAGCATCATTGTTTCCTGATCTTGCAGAAGCAATTGCATTTAAGTAATGACAAGCAGCAGTTCCGTCATTGCAAGCACCATTTTTACCATCTAAAATTTGTGCTAAAGCTGCATTGTGTGATGTTCCATTTTTGAAAAACCTTGCTGCTTTTTTGTATTCACCTTGTCTGATGTCTAGAATAGCTTGGTTTAATTCAGAAGTATTTGCTTTGTCAAACAGTACTTGAGCATTTGCTAATTCACCAATTCTTGCTGCAATAATTCCTTTATTTGTAGATATGTCAGAATTTTCACTTGAAATAGATGTAGCCTTATTAAGATAAACCATAGCAGTATTTAAGTCACCATTTGCTATATGCATGCAAGCGATATTGTTGTATCCTCTCCAGTCATTGTGTAATTCAACAGCTTTATTATAAATTCCTTCTTGAATTGCTGCATCTTCAGTTAAAGTTGCTGAGAATAATAATTCTTTTAAATCTAATATTTCAGGAGTAGTAGTTGAAAGTACTGCAATTTCCTCATCAGTTCTTTTTGGTTCGAATGAACGAATTACAATAATTGCTTTTCTTAATTGTGGTAATACATCATTTTCAAGTGCATCATAAATTTCAGATAAGTCTCTGATTTGTTGCTCTCTTAATTCTAAATCCTCAACTGAGTTTACAATTTTATTGATTCTTCTTTTGTCTTTAATATCAGAAGCTTGTACTAAAGTCTCAAACCCTTCCCAATCTTCACCTACTGAAGTTTCAGTATATAAGTCCGCATTTCTAGCGCCATCTACTTTTAAAGAGCGTAACAATCTTTTTGTGTAGCTAAGCGTGCTCTTCATTCTGTTGTCCGAAACATTATCATTCATGTTAATCGATCCTTCAGGAGAAGCAAATGATTTGATTTCAATAGAATGAGTTTTGTACCCATTTTTTGCAAATGTTTTTAATTTCTTAATTTCAGCATCACTTTTTTCAGTTGTTCTGATGTTCGATTGATTCACTAAGAAATAGATAGTAGCCGTTTCTTCTAAAATAGTTTCGTGCTCGTATCCGTGATTGTTATTTGCCAATTCTTCATTGTCCAATACTCTTGTCGATGTTGCAATTACACCATCAGCAATAGTAACAGGCCCTAATACTTTTTCTTTGTCCTTTAACTTAGCAATAGCTCTTAATTCTAAAGTAGCATTCATCATATCACTAGAATACTTAATAGCATCTTGATAGTTGAAGTTTCCACCTGTAGCGTTAAAAATTGTTGCTTCACCACCTGTAGCTTCTTCACCTTGAATGGTAATAGTTTTGAAAGCAGTTTCTCCATTAGCGTATACTAATACTGGAGTAAAATCAACAGTTGCTTTTTTTGCAAAGTAATTTTCAGCAAAAGTAGCATCTAAAGTTAATGATACATTTCCACCATGTGCTTGTAAAGTTGTAGGCGTAACAGTGTAACTTACAGTTTCGTATTTACTCGCCATTTTGTTTAGTCCACAACCACTCATTACGGTAGCTAAAACTAAAATGTAAAAGATTTTTGAAATTCCCATTTCTTTGGTTTTTGTTTAAATTTATAATTGCTGCAAATGTATTAAAATAATTAAAGTTTATCTGATTAAATTAACTGCTTTTTTCACATTAGTTGTTAGTAATTTTCAGATAAGAAAACAATTAAGTAGATTTGCAACCCTTATCAAAAAAAATATGAGTAAAAAAAGCACCCTTTTAGTTGTTGTTTTGTTGTCCTGTTCTAGTTTGATTTTTGCACAAGATAATGCAATTTCGTATGCTATAAATAAGAATAATATTCAAACGAAAAAAACTGAAATTAAATCTAGTGATATTGGAGCTAAAGAGGCAATAGCTTTATGGAAGGGTTGGTCGGTTGGCTTTGCTTTTGGGCTTACGCAATTTGATGGTGATATTAGACAATATAATCATTATCCAGCCTATCAAAAGGCAGGTAATTTCTTTGAATTGAAATCAGCAGTCTCACTATCTGTAAACAAGCAGATCAATTCATTTTATTCTTTAAGTGCAGAATTTCTAAGTGGTCGTTTTGCTGGTTTAATCAGGTCGAACGAATATTTAGGATATGCTATTTACGATCCATATCAAAATTATGAAGGTAATGGGGATAAATTTATTGCTTCATTCAAAGAAGCAGATTTGATTCTTAATATTGATATGTCTAAAGTTACTTCTTATTTTTTTACTCCTAAAAAATCTGGAAGATTATCATTTGATGCAAAGTTAGGTATTGGGTATAATATTTATAATAGTGTCAGAAAAAATCTTATTTCGGACACTTATATTTATGGTTTTGGTTATGAAGATGAGGGTTCAAATTCGTCAGGACTTATTTATGGGTCAGAAAAAAAAGGGATATTTACTGCTCCATCTGAAACCGTTTATATTTATGGGCTGAAAGCTAAATATAAATTAAATTCTAGGTTAGATTTATTATTTGTTTATACGGTTAGAAATGGAAAAACAGATAAATGGGATGCCTCTATAATGAATACGCAAAATATTAGAGATAAATTCTCTTACCTTTCATTAGGTGTCGCGTATAAATTTGGAAATCATGACTATAAAAAAGAATGGGAAAGTCCTATTGATGGTTTGAAAGATGATGTGACAACTCTTTTTGTAAAGATTGATGGATTTACGGATGATGCTGATAATGATGGAGTGGCAGATGCGTTTGATAAAAACCCAAACACTCCTTTAGGAGTTGCTGTTGATGGTTCAGGAAGAGCTTTGGATGTTGATATGGATAATGTGCCTGATTATCGTGATGCTGATCCGTTTTCGAATAGAGGTGCGCAGGTAGATGGGAATGGTGTTGAGTTAGATGATGATAAAGATGGAGTGCCAAATAGTAAAGATTTAGAGTCCAATACACCTGTAGGAACTATGGTTAATCAGTTTGGGATTAATGTGAGTAATACAACTTATATAAATAGTGGTGGTCTTATTTATTTCCCATCTATTTATTTTAATTCAGGAAGTGCTATTGTAGGTAACTCTAACAAGAATAGAATAGCAACTATGGCTTTATTGCTGAAGAATAACCCTGATGTTAACTTGAATGTTATTGGACATACTGATAATATTGGGACTCCAAAATTTAATAAGCAACTCGGTTTAAAAAGAGCAAATGCAGTTATTGATTATATTGTGCTTAATTATAATATTGCTCCTGACAGGTTGAACGCAACTACTAAAGGGGAGGAGGATCCTTTGTCAACTGTTACCCTTGTGAGTAACGGATTAGAAGGAGGTGTTAATGTAAATACACTAGCGGAAATTAATAGAAGGGTTGATTTTGAGGTTGCAGATTAAACATTCATTTTTTTCCATAAATCCCAGATAACAATTCCGGTAGTTACTGATATATTTAAGGAATGTTTTGTGCCAAATTGAGGTATTTCAATTACTTCATTACAAGCGTCAACTACTTCTTGAGCAACACCACTCACTTCATTCCCCATAATAATTGCAATTGGCTTTTGTGGTAATTCAAATTCGTTAAGTAGGGTTGAGTTTTCGGCTTGTTCAATACCAACTATATAATAGTCCTTTTCAGTTAACTGATTTACGGCTTCCATTGTATTTGCTGAATACTCCCAATTTACAGAATCAGTTGCGCCAAGGGCAGCTTTACGGATATCTTTGTTGGGTGGTTGGGCTGTAATTCCACATAAAATAATTTTCTCAATTAAAAAAGCATCTGAAGTACGGAATACCGAGCCTACATTTAAAGCGCTTCTTACATTGTCCAACACAATAGTAATAGGTGTTTTTTTTGCACTTTTAAACTCTTCAATATTTATTCTTTGTAAATCTTTGTTTTTTAACTTTTTCATCACTTATATTTGTTGCAAAATTAAAGAATAAATTTTTGAAAGCTAAGAAGAAGAAAGAAAAGAAAATTTCTCCATTAATGGTGCAGTTTAATGCGATAAAAACTAAGCATCCTGGTGCTCTGTTATTGTTTAGAGTTGGCGATTTTTACGAAACTTTTGGGGAAGATGCTATAAAAGCATCAAGGATTTTAGGGATAGTACTAACAGCAAGGAACAATGGTGATTCAAAAATTGAGTTGGCAGGTTTCCCGCATCATTCATTAGATACTTATTTGCCTAAATTGGTTAGGGCTGGCGAACGGGTTGCAATTTGTGACCAATTAGAAGACCCAAAAACTGCAAAGGGAATAGTAAAAAGAGGCGTTACGGAATTGGTTACTCCAGGAGTTTCCTACAATGAATTGACTTTAGAAAGCAAAAAGAACAATTTTTTAGCATCCGTATTTTATGGAAAGAAAAATGTTGGAGTTTCTTTCTTGGATATTTCCACAGGAGAGTTTTTAGTTGCAGAAGGGAGTAGTGAGTATGTAGATAAATTATTGCAAAGTTTGAGTCCTACTGAAGTGATTTTCCAAAAAACAAAAAGAAGAAAGTTTGAAGAAGATTTTGGCACTTCTTTTTATACTTATATGTTGGATGATTGGGCTTTTACACCTGACTACACAAGTGATTTGTTGCAAAAGCAATTCGACACAAAATCCTTAAAAGGTTTTGGGGTTTCCGATTTAACAGAGGGTGTTATTGCGGCAGGAGTTGCGCTTCATTATTTAAATGAAACTCATCATCATCAAACAAAACATATTTTAGGAATATCACGGATTGAAGAAGATAAATATGTGTGGATGGATAGGTTTACCATCAGGAATTTGGAATTATTTTATTCACCAAATCAAGGTGCAAAAACATTGATTGAAGTATTGGATGATACTCAATCGGTAATGGGAGCAAGGATGTTAAGAAGGTGGTTGGCTCTACCTCTTAAAAACGAAAAGCAAATAAGCGAACGACATAATATAGTACAGCAGATGCTTGATGATGATAAATTATCAGCAGTGCTTGCGGAACAAATAAGCAGAATTGGAGATTTAGAACGCTTGATTTCAAAAGTGGCTACTTTACGCATTAATCCAAGGGAATGTGCAAGATTGAAAGACGCTTTAATTGCTTTGAAACCGATACAAGAAGTGTGTAGTACATCAGGAAAAGAATTACGACAATTAACGAGTAAGATAAATACTTGTGAAAAAATAAAGGAAAGGATTGAAGCAGAATTGAGTGATAATCCGCCTATGTTATTGCACAAAGGAAATGTAATGAAAGAGGGAGTGAATATTGAACTTGATGAATTGCGTTCTATTCAAACTTCAGGCAAAGAATATTTGAATAAAATGCTTGAAAGAGAGATTGAACGAACTGGAATTACCTCTTTAAAAATATCGTTTAATAATGTATTTGGTTATTATTTGGAGGTAAGGAATCGGTTTAAGGATCAAGTGCCAGAAGAGTGGATTCGAAAACAAACTTTAGTAAGTGCAGAACGATATATTACTGATGAATTAAAGGAATACGAACACAAAATATTAAGTGCTGAGGGTAGAATTTCAGAAATTGAAAATCGTCTTTTTGCTGAATTAGTCCAAAGTATAGCGGTACATCTTAAGGAGATTCAAATAAATGCTATTATCGTATCAGAACTGGATTGTTTGCTTTCGTTTTCATCCATTGCGAAAAAGAATAGTTATGCCAAACCCAATGTAAATAATGGTTCGGATTTAGTAATAACAAAAGGGAGACATCCGGTTATTGAACAGCAATTGGAAATGGGTGATCCTTATATTCCGAATGATGTAACTTTAAATAGAGACAAGCAACAAATAATGATGATTACCGGACCTAATATGTCGGGTAAATCGGCTTTATTAAGGCAAACTGCTCTTATTGTATTGATGGCTCAGATAGGGAGTTTTATTCCTGCCCAAGCAGCAGAAATTGGATTGGTAGATAAGATTTTTACAAGGGTAGGGGCCTCTGATAATATATCAATGGGAGAGTCTACTTTTATGGTTGAAATGAATGAAACGGCTAGTATTTTGAATAATTTATCGGACAATAGTTTGATACTATTAGATGAAATAGGAAGAGGAACAAGTACTTATGATGGGGTGTCCATAGCTTGGGCAATTGCTGAATATTTGCATGAACACCCTACAAAAGCAAAAACATTATTTGCTACTCATTATCATGAGTTAAACGAAATGACGGAGCAGTTTACAAGAGTAAAAAACTACAATGTATCGGTAAAGGAAAGTGGGAAGAATATAATTTTCATCAGAACATTAAAGGAAGGAGGAAGTGAGCATAGTTTTGGGATTCATGTGGCAAAAATGGCAGGGATGCCAAAGCAAATTGTAAATAAAGCAGAAAAAATTCTGAAACAGTTAGAAGCATTAAGAGGAAAAGAGAGCAACACAAAGGCTATTACGGAAGATGCTGATATGCAGCTTAGCTTTTTTAAACTGGATGACCCTATTTTAGAAGCGTTAAGAGATGAGATAAAAAGTTTGGATATCAATACATTAACACCTGTTGAGGCTTTGATGAAACTGAATGAAATAAAAAAACTTATAGGAAAGTAGTTTTTGATTTTGTAGTATTGAATATTTAATTAAATTTGCCATCCCTAATGCGAGTGTAGCTCAGGGGTAGAGCATCACCTTGCCAAGGTGGGGGTCGTGAGTTCGAATCTCATCACTCGCTCGGAAGTTTTTTAAATAAGACAAAACAATCACCCTGCCCGGGTGGTGGAATTGGTAGACACGTTGGACTTAAAATCCAATGGACATTAGTCCGTACGGGTTCAAGTCCCGTCCCGGGTACAAAAAGCAGAAACGAAAGTTTCTGCTTTTTTGTTTTTATATAGTTTCTAGAATTGTTTCAGTAGCGCCACTACTATTTTTGATGTAACTAGTTACAATTGTTTGATCAAAATCAGCAAATGAATCAATCGCTAAATTTAGCTCAGTATAATTGCTAATACTTTTAGCACTTCCTAATTCTATCAATGCTTTGGCCTCATTAAATTTCTGATAATTTGGGCCAAAAATAACTGGCAATCCGAAAGTTACAGCTTCCAGGATATTATGTATTCCTGAACCAAAACCACCGCCAATATAAACAATATTTCCATATTGATAAAGTGAAGATAGAATGCCAATGCTGTCAATAATAAGCACATTAGTTGAATTTATATTATCAGTATTTATTTTTGAAAATAATTGCGCCTTAGTTTGTTTTTTCAAGCTAGAAATGTGGCGCATTTCGTGTGGTGCAATTATGTAATTGTACTGAGGATTTTCTTTTATGAATTTATTTAAAAGCACTTCATCTTTT
>Ga0308021_10000178_pt1 | contig 29791 bp, 22 predicted proteins | sample Neamet351_FD_201296 | JGI IMG/M metagenome (GOLD analysis project Ga0308021, IMG submission 201296) | Marine microbial communities from water near the shore, Antarctic Ocean - #351 | ecosystem: Environmental > Aquatic > Marine > Unclassified | place: Southern Ocean | collected 2014-10-02
TGACAAACTGAAGGAGAAATGTAGGTGTTACCACCGTCTTCAAACTTATGCCACCAATTATCTTCCAAAGTTGTATCAAGATAGTAGACAACATCATTGGCATCGACTGCTATATCGCCTTCATCGCCAAGACATTCAGAACCTGAACCTGTGACTGAACCAATCGCTGAATTTACTAATGTTCCAGGAGTTGGTTCAAAATTATCACCATGCCCCCATGTTTCACCGTTATCGTTTGAAATCCAGAACCATGATGCCCAGTAATCCCAACTTGTCATGTCTCCATCTTGGCATGCATACCATGTGTCCGTAGAACCACCGAGGACTGGACCGAATGGAGTACCTTCTCCACCCCAACGCAAATCTTTGTGTGCTGTGACGAATAAGTTCCCTTGACTGTCGATGGAAAGACTTGGCTCATAGCCGACCCCATAGCCTTCGTAACCAGCATCTTGACCGTTATCAGGGTCAATGCATTCTTCATGACGAGGCATGTATTCAGGTTCGTTCCAAGTGAAGTATACTTGGTCGCCTTGAAGCGATTCTTGGGATTCGTTTGGATTCAAATTGTTCGATAATGAAGGGCCCCAAATGGCCGCTAAAAGAAGGGCAATGAAAGCCACTGCAATGGTTGCACCTGCAGCCATATTGAGGTCTCGCTTGCCAGATGTATCCGCAACATCTGTTGTTTCAGCGATTAAAATAGCAGCAGGAGCGGCGGTCGCCATGGTAAGTTGTAGAGGCGTTGTGCTTTGGAGGTTGCGCATACCGGTGTTCATTCCTCTGATAGATTCAGAAGAGAAAGGTAGATTTTTTCATAATCCTCAGCATTGTGCTCGTAAGTGTAGGCGTTCAGGACACGTTCACGCCCTCGTTGTGCTTGAGCAGTTCGGCCTTCGGGATCTTCCAGTGAACGACATACTGCATGTGCCAAGTCACTGGGGTTTCCAGTTTCAAATAATTCACCAACGGTTGAATCAATCATCTCTGTGAGAGGAGGTTGGTCGACGGTTACAACAGGTGTACCACTTGCTAATGCTTCCAAAGGTATGAGCCCTTGACCTTCATAATAGGATGGATAAACGACTAAATCTGCACTTCGGAAGTGTTGTGCTAATGCCTCGAACGACATCCCTGGGCGAATGAATACGGCATGACCAACACCGAGTTTCTTTGCTTGGCGAAGTAAAGTCTTGGCCATATGGCCTCTTCCGATAATACATAACCGTGCACCAGGGAATCGATTGAGAATTTCAGGCATGGCTCGCAGGAGAGTGCGGTGTCCTTTTCGGGCAACAAGACGTCCAACTGCGAGTAAGAGAGGAGTCTCTTTGGAAGCATGTCCGCACAAAGCATCTTCATCTGCTGCATCGTATTTTTTACGAAGTGCTTCATGCTCCAATTGTTCATCTTCATCGTCACCGTTCAAAGGTCGAAACACCAAATGGTCAACGCCATACAAGATGGTTTCACACCTCCACCCCTCAGGAGGAGAATACCAGCGTTGAAATTCCTGTTTGGTCGATTCGCTGATTGCAACACAAACCGATGATTCTGAAATGCCAGCTTGTTCGTATTTCGCATACCATTTAGCAGTGGTAAGTATGGCTAAATCATTGGGATTTTTCCAAGTTGCTGATTCACGATGTTTGGCTGCTAATCGCATCCCTTCACGTTCTCCAATCCAACTGCCGTTAAGTGCAGATACAACGGGGGCGATGGTTTCTTCGACCATACGGAATTCCTTCTTGGTCCAACTGACTAATGGTAAGAGAGTATGAACAATATCGATTGGTTCACGCTTATGAAGCACTTTGAGTGCCTGTAACGCATGTTTTCCATACGAACGGGTAAACGCCATCGGTGCTTTGAGCCAAGGAACTTCAATCACTGAAACACCTTGCTGTGGCGGAGATCGGCCTTTATGCGTTCGAGTGATGATACTCACATTATGGCCACGTGACGCTAAATGGCCAGCCAAGTGGTAGACCACTGAACCAATACCACCCCAACGCGGAGGGTATTCTCCAGACACCATGGCAATGTGCATGTGTGTGGGACAGGCCATTGTGGTTTCAATGTCACCGACAGCAACATCAAAAAAATCGACTTTTCAACCCAATGCATTCAAGGAGGTGAGCAAGGTGGCGAACTCATGGGCGATAAACTCCCTGTAACCGTTACAGTGATTCTTCCGACTCGAAATGAGGAAGAAGCACTTGGACCTACAATCGATGCTATTCCACGTGGATGGTGTAAAAACCTTGAAATTATGATTGTCGATGGTAATTCTACAGATCGAACACGTGAAATTGCACTGGAAAAGAAAATTCGAGTTCACCTTGAAGACAGAAAAGGCTACGGTCGAGCATACCGAACTGGATTCGATGTTGCCAAGAACGATATCATCGTCACCATGGATGCTGATTGCACCTATCCGGCTGAATTGGTTCCAACATTAGTCAAGCGCTTGCTTGATGATGACCTTGATTTCATTACCTGTGACCGCCTTTCATTGGCAGAAGATGGCTCAATGTCCGGAATCCATGGATTTGGGAACTGGGCGTTATCATTCACTGCCCGACTTTTGTTTGGCTATGGTGTCAAAGATTCCCAATCTGGAATGTGGGTGTTCCGTAAATCGATTTTCAATAACGATGCTATGCGTCCAACCAATGATGGAATGCCTCTCTCAGAAGAAATGAAAATTCTCGCTCGCAGAATCCTTGGTAAAGACAAGGCGGTTGAAATCTCGGTCCCATACCGGCCACGTGTTGGTGAAGCAGAAATTCACACATGGGGCGACGGATGGAAGAATTTCAAATTCCTCTTCGCACGACGCGTGGGCTTGCATCGAACCCTCACTCCATGGGGTGGTCGTGACTCAAATCCTGATTCAAACAACAAGGATTTACCCGAACAAAAGAAGTGACGTACTTCATTCGAGTTCGAGACCTGCAACGGGTTTCAGCAATTGAATCTTGATTCTAATAGGCTTTTCTTTGACTTTGCTTTACCAACACTAGGTGCATCAGTCGCCGCATCGCCAAAGAGAACGTATCGTTTTGAGTTACTCGAAACGAGGAAATGTCGATCATCTGTTGCCAGATATCTTAGATCAAAGAATTTGTGAGGTATTTCTTCTCAAACATCGTCCCAATCCAAGTCAATACCCGCAACAGGTTTTTGCTCACTCGGTGATTCTTGAGGAGGGGTTGGCTCTCGTTGTTCCATACTTTCATCTTCAGCGAGAACTTCTTCAGCACCGTCAATAGCTCCACCTTCAAGATTGACCACTGTTTTTCCAGTCGTCGGTTTGGAAGAGAAGCCTCCGAAAGAATCCCATGTGTCAATCATTGCGAGTTCGGCCTTTTTCTGGCGGCGTAATGCAATTATCGCAATGAGCACGAGAATACCGACAAAACCAGCGCCTGCAAGAACAAACATCGCAACTCTATCGTCGCCTTCTGATTCTTCGACATACAGCGTAACACTGAGGATATCGACCATCGGGTCAGCACCCGTTCCATCGGTTGCAATCACCTTGAGGTTCGGACGTCCTGCTGCTTCAGGGTTCATTTCCACCGAACCTTCCCAGTAACCATCACCATCATCATCAGTGAGATTAAACGCCCAAGTTTGAACATTGAATACAACTGTAGCACGAACACTTTGGGTTGTTCCATCCGGGTCACTCATCATCACTCGAACTGTGAAGATGTTCTTCTGTTGGGCGATGAGTGTATCTGGCATGAAGGTGAGGTTCGAAAGTTTTGGAAGACTCGACTGAACGGTGACATTGGTATGAACTTCATCAGACTGCCCACGGCTGTCTTCAACAAATAACGAAAGATGATGTTGGCCGGGCGCCAATTGAATGCTGTCACTGCTCAAGGTCGAAATCACTTCATAATTCCCAGTTTCAAGCCACCGTCGCCATTCTCGCGTTTGCATGTCTCCATCCGCATCAGAGGATTGTTCTTCTAAAATTATTGAATCACCCGGTGCAATCGACAACAGATTTTGGGGTTGCAGTAATACGGCAACTGGGTCCGATTGACCCACTGAAAGACTGATGAATGAGATTTGTTCATTTCCTGTCTGGTCTGTCAAAGTGATTTTGATGGTATGTTCTCCGGCAGGAAGCAACGATGTATGTACTTGTGAAGTCAGAACATCGTTGAATAACGGCTCGTCTAACAGATTACTTCGAATCGTCATAGTGAAATTATCATCATCGTAGTCAACCGATTGACGAGCATCCCATTGAACGAGGTAACTGGAACTGAATGCATCCCCATCTATTGGAGTCGTGAGTTCTAACTGAGGTGCTGAAGGAAGAACTTCGATTGTGCGAGACACGTTGACTGGTTCATGAATACCATCATCAAGGCTCAAGGAAATCGTGTGCGTACCAGCACTCAAACGTCCATCGAAAATCAGCCAATCCTCTCCATCTGGAGTAAGTCTGCCATCCAAATCACTGCTCCAAACAACAACAAGGTACTCTGAGCCGCTGAAGGGTTCTGCCTCAGCACAGTGCCAATCGCCTACAGCAGGGAAGGTTGAGCACGCTGCGTCATAGTCACCTGAAGAATTAGCAGAGAACCAAATGAGGTCTGCAGAGTCAAAGGTTTGGGTTGAGGTTGGTGTTGCTATGACTGCTTGAGGAAGTGAATTTTCAACATCCACCAGCATCGACGTCACTCGTGTGGCGTTGATATGCTCAGGGCGGTTGTCAACAACTCGCATTTCAATCGAGTGAACACCACGCGAAAGGTGGCCAGTCCAGACTTTCCCTGCCTCGGTATCATTCCATGACAGTTGCCCGTCGAGACTCGACCAATATTCAATTTCTAAGACATCGCCTTCTGGGTCTACTGTTGCAGTACCGTCGAGCGTCACTTCATTCTCACTGGCGTTTCCAAGACGAGTTAATGTGAACACGGGTTCTGGAACTTCATTGTAGATCTCAACAGGAATCGTATAGGTTGACGGTGCGTTAATGCCATCGTAGGCATAAATCACTAGATCAAAGGTGGAAGGAACAGTTTCAGCCATTGAAAGGTTCATCCAAATCTCCGTAGGACAACCGCTTCCGCCTAGGCCTTGTCCTTGTCCGGATTGTTGATACGAACGCGCAATCCAACACCACAGCGTATCGCCTTCGGGGTCAAAGGTTCCTGTGAGGTTGAAGACAACATGTTGAGTTCGAGGAATGACAAGTTCCGACCATGGCGTCATTGCAGGTGTGACATCAAAGACAATTGTAGGTGCTTGATTGACAAGTTCGATTGTTCTGGTTTCTGAAACACAATGCCCTGCATCGTCACATACTTCCAAAGTGATGACATGAATACCATCGGATAATTGACATCCCATATTCGCATAATTTGTATTTACTGTGAATGGAACCCCATTGGTCATATCTTGTCGAGTAATCCCCTGCCCGTTGCCCAGCCCCTGTCCGGTACATGATGCCACAATATCACCATCGAGGTCACTGGTCCATGTGAACGAGAGTTGATCATCATCAAGGTCCCAAGAATCGGAGGCGTTGAATTCCACAGGCCCTTGCGAAATGAACACTCCGAGATCAACCGGTGTTGACCAAACCAAATACGGAGGTTGATTGTCAAGAGGGAGAACACAATTGACAAGACGATCTTGGTTAAGCACGAAAGTGGTCGAATTCGAAACGCTGTCATAACCACAAGATACTGTGACTGTGGTGAAACTTGTAGCACCCGTATTCGTCCACCGTTGCCCAATGTAATTTGGCAAGGAACGATAGCCCAAAGCATTGGTTGTATCTTGAATTGTAGATTCGAATTGGGAAAAAGAAGCTTCAACGCTTGCACCTGGGATCCCATTACTGTTATTGTTGACAACCCAGACATTGATGTCATAAGCAACATCGACTGTTGCGCCGGAAGCAATGGTTGGATACGATTGATTCAAATCGACATTGACCGGTTGGTGCAGATGTAAATCCGAGGTTGAATCAAGTTGAAGAATCGTCGAAGTGAGTGCTTCATCTGTAACACCCGACCAGTTCACTTGACTGTTCACCAATTGAATTGTCCCAGTACAGCCGGAAGTAATGGTATTGCCAATTCCAGAGAGATCGTGATGATTTGAGAGCTGGAGGCAACCAGTCCCACTGATATTGCTATGACTGAGTTGTGATGGGTGGTTGTTGTTGTTTCGCCCATCCCATTCAATTCCAGAATGATTTCCATACATGGTCAGTCTGTTGATGGCAACTGCTGCTTGATTGATATTCAAAGCGGGCCCACCTGAAGCATTACCACGTTCAGTATGAATCTCAAGACCGTCGACATTGATGATGCCACCTTGTTGTCCGAGCGTTAAACCTGTGTTATCAACATCAAAAGGTGCAACACTCGGGTCGTTCTCAGCGAGATATATATCACTCAACCAAAGGTCTGCTGAATCGCGAATAAGAAGTCCTGAGCCAGCAGAATTGGTCACCGTACAGGTAGAACACCCAACATCGAGTTGTGGGTGTGTTACCGATTTTGAACGATCCAAGAACATACCTGCCTTTTGTTCATCTGTGACTCCGCCAAAGCCATTGAACTGTACTGTAAAGTTGTCGAGTTGCGTGTCGATATTATCGAGAAGATGAACGCCGGATAGACTGTTGTTTTCAATGACTGAGCCATCGATTTGGACGGATGAGTAATCCAAAAACATTCCACTTTCCGAATTGTTGTGGAGATACAAATCATTCCCCTCCCATTCTGCCTTGTACGAGTGAATACCGGGGCCTACGGAGCCTGAAATCTCAAGCCCGTCAAACACTGGTGCTGAAGTGAAAATCCATGTGATGGCGAGACCGGCTTTGTGTGGTCCTTGACCGGGGTCACCCGAATCTCGGATGGTTAAATTCCGAAATGTTGTCGATGAATCAGCATAATACAAACGCACGCCTGTTGAAGTTGAATTCTCAATCAAGGTATTCTCAAACCAAGCGCCTGTGGAGTTGACATCAATGGCCGCATAAGCGATGTTTGCCGTTTTTGCTCCAGTTCCACCTGTGCCTCTCACGGTGAGATTGGTAAAATCAGCAGTTTCATAATTGGTATAATTCGAGTGATTCTCTTTATCAACATATACGCCTCTATACATTGAATTCGTAACGGTGCAATCTCTAAAAACTGCTCGTGTGTATCCACTGTCATCGATGTGACGCACAACGATGCCATTATCAGAACGGTCAACGGTCAAATTCACCAGCAATGGTTGGCTATCTTCAACCCAAACACCAGCAGAAACCACCCAACTTGAACCACTGATGTTGCTCATGACTAAGTTTCGCAAAACGCCGCCAGAGCCGCCCCAAATATTGATTGCTCGAGTGAGATGATCGGTGAAAAGAGCGCCATCAACAAGCGGTGTTGAGCCGGAACCAATTGACAATCCAAGACCGTAACGCCAATCGCCTTGGAAAGGAAGCACACGGCCTGCTTGATTGATAATGAGGTCGTAAATTTGTGGTGCAGAAGAACTGAACATATCGATTCCAACGCGGTCGGGATTGAGAATGGTGAGGTTGTGAATGATTGGATTTGCCCCATACATCGTAATTCCATAGATTGAATCTTCAACCGTCAAATTATTGAGAACTGAACCACGGTTGTTTGAACTGCTGTTGAATTGTATGCCATCGTGGTCAGAACCCGTCAATGAAGAAAGCGTCACTGGACAAGCAAGCGTTCCTTCAACCGTTAGACGCCCTTCGACATAAATCCGAGCCCCCGAACCCATTTCGACTTGAGTGCAAGGTGAAATAATGAGTTCATCAAAAATAGAAATGGTATAGGTTGAACTGACTGAGACAGTACCTGACCATGTGGTCTGAGCACGAGCATTGACCAAATCCTGTGCATTATCGGATGTTAGTGTTTCAGTCGGTTCGCCTACATCGAACGAAGACGGAGAAAGGGCAGTGAAAGGGGTGACGAGCATTAAAAAAAGAACAATCCAAATCCCAAGAGGAGTGCGGGAATTCATGTCCATAACTTTGGCTGAAGGAAAAAGCACTTGAAGGGTTCGATTGAATGTGAGAATATGCATCATGTAAAGCCAACAGAATCTTTCGCAAGCAATAAGACTGTACTCCAATTCGGCTGTTTATGCCCGAAGCGTTTGTGTTGTTCAAGACTCAACCTGCGCATGAGCGTGAAGTGTATCTTTCTTTGATTGATCATTCGGCGGTTGCTGAAGTTCACGCATTGTACGGTGAATTCGATTTATTGGTTCGATTATCAGTTGATAATCCTCAAAATCTCGCCCAAATGTTGATGACTGATTTCCGTCAAATCCAGGGTGTAAAAGACACACAGACACTGATTGCTGTGGAATACTGAGGTGGAAAAATGGCGATAGGATTTGTATTGATTACAACTCAACCTGGCAGTGAAAGTTCTGTTCGAAAAGCATTGGATGGGATCGAATACGTCACCGACCGATGGATGCTGTTTGGAGAATATGACTTGATCGCTCGAGTCCAAGCGGATGATGAATACGCACTTACGCGTTGCATCGTTGAAGAAATTCGAGTGTTGGATGGAATATCTGACACTAAAACTCTCATCGGCGCTGAACTTTGATTCCAATCAAGGCATCTCTGAAAGTCGAAAGTACTGAACCGGCTCAATTCACAGCAACGAATGGAGACGCGCCTCAAGAATATTCGCGGCTCTGGGGCAACCTGCTGCTCGATGTTGGGTAATCGCTTCTTTCAACGCAATCTGCCGCAACGCTGGTTCAAGATTCGATTTACTCATCCACCAACGTGCATGGAGGCGATGGAGGAGGACACTGTTCGGTGAAAGGTTCGGTTTGGAAACTTGAAGGAATTGTACTTTCGCTTGCTCAATATCTTGTTCAATCAGTGCTTCAACCAATGTCAAGCGGAGTGAATCGCGATGAATCACACTGGATTGCTGAGCGAGAGCTTGTTTGGTACGTTCAATTGCCGCAGAGAGTTGGTGAGGGTTGTTCTTTGCTTCAACTAAGCACGCTTTGGCTTCTAATCCCAAAATTAAGGCATCATCAATTCCTCCTACTGAAACAAGTGTTGCACGTAGAGTTTCGGCTTTCACGAACTTTTCTTCAAGCAATGCCAATGCATGCTGAACCATCGTAAGTGCCACAACGGTCACTGTCCGTTGCTTTGAGGCATCAGGTAGAGTCACCTTAGAGATATACTGCTTAATTTGAGCAACTGTATCTTTGGAAAGAGTATCGGCAACTCGGTCATCAAGACGACGGGATGCTGCAGAGAGGGCCAACTGATTTATTTGCTGCTGTGTACCGAGACTCAGGCCCCTTTTTATCGCTTTTTCAGCATCTTCGATTCGCCCTTCAAGATATGCTAAACCCATGTCGATTTCATTGGATTCTCCTTCTTCTTCAATTGATTCAAGATGACGATGAGCATGTTTCGGCTCACAACGGTCGAGAGCAACTTTAGCGGCGAGGTAATGAAGGTGAGAAGGTTGTTGGGAAGTTTCAATCGCCTGTTCAAGAAGAACTGATAATCCACTGCTGTGTGTGGAGACAAGCATGTCAAAAGCCGAACTACAATATGTATCCAAGTCGCTAGACTCGGAACAAATTCGATGAAACAGAAGTATGATGTGATCATCAGGAGTTTCGGCACATGCCTCCCAATGAAGTACGGCTTGTCGATGTAATTTCAACTTCTCTTCGCGAGTCATGGTTGAACGACGTACGTTTCTGACCAAGTGTTGTAATTCCATTTTTTCCATACCAGATGTCCAACGCAAAAATGCATAATCGTCGAGTGTCCCGACCACTTCATCGTCGTATGCTTTCTTTGCTTCAATAGGACGAGGTAACAGGACGAGGTGGTCCAAACCAGAGCGCGTAGAGTCGTCGAGTGTTGACATGACGACTTCTTCAACATAGGATTGGACATCCTCATTTGTTTCGGGTAAGGTTGTCTCTTTTTGGTAGAGAAGTATAGCGAGTGGATGTCCACCTAATCGTTCAGCAATGTGCTCTCGTTCTGCTTTACTTTGGGAATCTCCAAGCAATTTTATCGCCTCAGCAGTTTCAAGCGGAGGTATTGAAATTCGTTTTATTTGATCAAAAGAAACAAGCGGTTCTCTTCCAACAAAAATCATCTTTGGCCCTTGAAGACGTTCGATCCTTGTACAGATGGTGAGAAATTGTGCCAAATGGCGTTCGGGAATCAGATGGACATCATCAAAAATGAAGGTTTCATCCTTGTAATAGTGCACAAGATGTTCGCTCAGTGCATCGAAATCCGAAGGGAGTGGCGATGGGATTGACATCGAACGGCACAATGTTTCAAAATCAGAAAATTCATCTGCTGTCGCCCATCGAATGTTTGTTCCCTTGGAGAGGATTTCATTTCCAACCGCAATTCCCACCGTAGTTTTCCCAATACCAGGCAATCCACTTAGAATCATGCAATGCTGTTCACTAAACACTGATAGAGCATTGTCAATCAAAGTTGAACGCCCATAGATTTGCCCAGTTTGAGGAAAGTCACCAAAGGAGACGCCATCTGAACTGCTCTTTCGTGGTTTGGATTGGTCTTCCCCTAACGTATCAAAAAGAAGGCGGCCTTGTTCGGTGAGATGGTATACATTTCTTCGTCGAGAACCACCACCAATGACGTGTGCCATTCGTTTGAAAATCAAACCCTGTTCTTCAAGAGTCGTCAAAGGAACATTCAGAGCTGAACGGACAACACCGAGAGACTCGCTCAAACCTGGAAGAGAAATATCTCGTGAGACATCCCATGCTTTCTCGAGACTTGCCGAATATTGTCCAAGCCAGCGTAAAAGGCGTTCTTGCGGAAATGAAAGCCCGCTTGACATGTCCTAAGCCAACACACCTTCCGTTTCTAAGGCAATCCCTCACTGCATCAAAAATCATGTTCGCACGAATCGATAGAAAGAAGTCTCTGGCAAATGGGTGCTGTGATATTTATTTCCGTCATGTGCTGAAATTCACTGGTAATTTCGATGAACTGTTCGTGCCGAACCGTTCACTGTATGTTTCACTGCACTGTTTCTGGTAAATTTGAACGGAATTGTACAATCAGTGAAACCCATATCAGCAAAACGATGCTTTCAATCCAAACATTGTATGGCAGTAGTTGCGTTACACCCCATAGTCCAAGGTAAAACAAAGCGATAGCTCCTGCTAACCCACTTAGCCATAGTGGGGCATAACGTAATCTTGGATCAAGGAAAGAATAAGCATAATATCCACCACCAAAAAACGCAAAGAGGAATGCAAATATTGCGTAAAGAGTTCCAAGAATCATACCAAAGAACGCAAATTGCGGGAACAACTCCGGTTGAACAAGAATGATATCAAGGACGAGGAAGATTGCTGCAAAATTATGCATCATTTGGTTATGGAAATTAAACATGTGGTCATGGTTACGACCGATTCGGACTTCTCCTGGAAGAATGATGTACCGAACGACTGTAGCGGTGAGGAAAGATGCCCCCAGAGCGGCTGAAAAGAGGATTACTTGGGTGAGATTCAACCATGAAGGAATCTCATTCCCTTTCCAAACGATAACTGAAAGAAGACCTGCAGATAAAAAATACAGTACATTCATGATTAAAGTCCAACTACTGAACGTGACAAATTTTTCAATACCTACGGGATAGGTTAATTCTTCTTTTCGTTCTTCATGAAGAATTACATTCATGAATCCAGGGCCACTTGTGAACATGTAAACCACTGCTGAAGCACCGGCCAGGAAACAAAAGATACGCCATATGATTACAATTTCTAAGGAGGCCCATGATGAGTGGAAGGTCGATGCAGTACCCTCAATGAGGGTAAAGACTTCCCAGTGAATGAATGCCAAAATACTCAGTCCACTGACGAGAATCAATGTGAAAAGAGTCAGGGGGGTTGAATCTCTCTCACCGTATTCGAGAGAAGCACCCATAGCCGTGCCTCCGAAAGACTCATTCAAAACCCTTTGGAAAAATATTTCAGATCACAGAGGCTGCAGTTGATGTATTCTCTACGAATTGTGAATCAATGGGTTGCCTTATTTGGGTGGGCGCGAAGGCAACAATATGCCTGTGACCCTCTCTTCGGTTGACTTTCCGAAGAAGCCAGGGGTCTATTTGTTTAAGACTGAACAAGGTAAAGTGCTATACGTCGGCAAAGCTACACGTCTGAATGAACGTATTCGCTCCTACTTCGCTTCAAATCCTGATCGTCAGATGATTCCGGAATTAGTTCGAAAATCTGACAATGTAGAGTGTATGGTGACACCATCTCCAGAGGAAGCATTGATCCTTGAACGGGAACTCATTCGTCAACACAAACCTCGCTATAACTCAATGCTCAAAGACGATAAATCCTATCCCTTTTTGGTACTGACCAATGAAGAGTTCCCGCGTATTATGTACACCCGTCATCCACCTAAAGGAAGTTCACGGTGGGGGCCTTTTCCTCATGCTGGCGCTGCTAAACAAGTGATGCAGTTACTTCGTCGTCAATTTGGAATACGTGATTGTAAAGAATTACTCCCTCAGGGCTGTCTTTCCATGCACATCGGATTATGTTCAGGACCCTGTATATCTGGTGAAGGGTACTCACGGAGTGTTGATGCTGCAAAACGAATTTTAAACGGTGATGCTGTGGAATTACTGGAAGAATTTGCCGTACAAATGGATACTGCCTCTGATGAAATGCAATTTGAAAAAGCAGCCCAAAGTCGAGATATGATTCGAGCAATTCGCACGACAACTGGCCAACATGTCGTTTCAAGTAAAGTATATCGCGATTGTGATGCACTTGGAATCGCAGTACAGGGAGACCTTGCTGCCATCGTCGTCATTCATGCGAATAATGGCGTGGTTCAAGGCCAAGAAGTATGGCCGATGTTGCATAGAGGTAACCAAGGGGACACAGTGTCTATGTTCGTCTCTGAGCATTATACAAATCGTGCACCTCCTCGACTGTTACTCACTCCTGAACAACTTGAAGATGGAACTGAGCAATGGCTCACATCCCGCAGAGGCTCCAAAGTCGAAGTTCGAACTCCTGTTCGAGGGGACTTAGTCACCTTGCAAACACTTGCACAACAAAATGCTGAGATTCAGATTGTCCGATTGATCAATCGGACAAGTGGTTCGCTTGAACAAAGAGCAGCGGATGAAGCAGCTGTGGTTCTCGGGATGAAACAACTCGATCATATTGTTTGCTTTGATATGGCCCAATTACTCGGTAATGAACGAGTTGGTGCGAGTGTGACGTTTCGAAACGGCAGGCCAACCAAAAAAGAATATCGGAAATACACTGTGAAAGGTGATGCAATGGATGACTTACGGATGATGCGTGAGGTGGTTGAACGGTGGCTAAAGCGTCAAGATGAATGGCCTGACCTTGTGCTTATTGATGGAGGTGAAACGCACCTCTCTACGATTTCTAAATTGCTCGATGAACATGGCCTCAGCGGTCGATTTGAACTTGCTGCTTTGGCAAAAAGAGAAGAAACGATTTACCGGAATGACAAACCTGCCATTGTTCTTGACCGAAAGGGAAGAGTCATGGTTCATGCTCGAGATGAAGCACATCGGTTCGTCAATACCTTCCATCGCAAAAGACGTAGTCGAAGTCATCTTCATGACCCCTTACAAGAAGTCGCAGGACTCGGTGCAAAGAAGATGCAGAACCTCTTGCGGCATTTCGGTGGCCGTCAGAGCATTGCTCATGCATCGCTTCAAGATTTGAAGACTGTCCCCGGAATCGGCCCATCATTAGCCCAGCGAATTCACGATGCGATGCAGCAATAATCAGTCGAACAAGTCATCGCCCATATCGACGTGTTGAATTGCACTAATTCCGAAAGGCGAAACTGGAGGGAGAGGAGGGAGTGCTTCTTCTGAATAATCTTTCAATGTTTCCATTTCTCCATGAATCCCCTTACTATGGAAACCTGCTAAATCTGCAAATTCGTTTGGATTGATACTCACTTTGTCAACCTTACGTGCCTTTGAATAATTACGCTGCGCTCGTTTCTTGGCTCTTTTCTTCTTTATCCGTCTGATTCCAAGGTACGATAAAATGACCATGATTGCCATGTATTTCCAAAGGATCACGAAAAAGAAGTACCAAGTGATTTGGAAACGGAAGGTGATTGTATCTTCAAATTCACCATAGGGTACGTCGTAGGTGATTTGTTGCCGCCCATCAACTTCTTTTTCTTCAATATATCCTGAAGACGATTTCAAATCGAGAAATCTCATACCTTTCGGTAGATGTATTGTCATCGGACCGTTGAATGCAATTTCAAACTCTTCGTTAAGGAAACTATTGGTCGAAATTGGAATTTCATAAGGTTCTAATGAGTTATCTGATGAAGGAGATGTAATCCCCGAAGGTGAAAACATTGAGGTGACTCCATTGACAAGTACACCACTAAAAGATTGGAGTATTGATGTCATTGGCCAGAGTAACGTTTGTCGGATTGCATTGGTCGTAAGGGATAATTCCGCGGTCTTCAAGTCACCAGAGAGAATTTCTCCAAGTTCACCATCAACCGATATTTTGAACTTTACTTTTGGAATAGTCATAGTAAGAGAGATTCCTTCCAGATCAGAAACAATCAAATCAGGCGCCCCAAGACCATCTAACTTGAATTGAATTTCAAAGGCCTCTAAGTCAATTGTTTTAAATTTAGAATCTTCGGTTGATATCAAATGAGTAATCATTTGGCGGATATATGCAGTCAGTACCTCTCCCACACGAATAACAAAATCGCTAAGTCCTTGACTCGTGAGAATAAAGCTGATGCTTTCACTGCATATTGAGAGATCAAGAGGGGCATCAGGGTCGATCTCACAAAGGAATCCGAGGTCTATGGTCCGGTTAAACGGTGATTCAAGACGACTGGAAAGGTCGACACCCAACCGGATTAAATCTGATGGCAAGGCTGCTAATGTGGCAGTGTGATCGCCAAACTCTGGAATCTTATCTGTAGGAATCCCAATCCGATGCATAGCAACAGAGGCATCTACTCCGAACTCGAAAGCAACAGAGCGGTCCCATTCATTGAAGCGAAAAGACATTGCATCCATTTCCATTTTGCTGGTCACACATGTCGATTGATTTGACTCACAAACCACATCCCCATTTTCATTTTTTATCTCATGACGCCAGTCATAAGGATGAACTCCTGAAAAAGAGAGGTTCAAATTATCATTCCCGGAAAGAGATTTTTTCAACGTAATTCGATCGCTGTTGTCTATCGTTTTAATCCATGTAGGGAGTATGATCTCTAATGTTAATTCACTTGGAGGTAGGTTACTTGGAAGAATCGCTGACAAAAAACTGCTGTCAAGAGATGTTTCCACTTGGAGTCCTGAATTCATCACGCGACTGAAGTCATCATTCGAGAGGACGTTAAGAATCTCTTCAACCAACTCTTGCTCATTATTTTCTTTTAAGATGTCCAATAACCCCATTGAGAAAGGTTCGCTCGTCGTCCGAAGATAAATCGGATGATCATAGGACATTGCACTGGAACCTCTCAAACAATAGTTGAGCGGTTCGTTGGCAGCAACAATTGCGTCTTCAGTACAACCGCTCGTACCTCGATGGGTAAAATTAAGCCCACCAGCAGGACCAGTAATGCCTTCAGCGACAGAATCCGAGACCCATGTCATCTCATTCATTTCGATGGCACCCATGCCTGCTACTGTGGAAGAAACACCTTCAGCAATCGTATCGACTGGGAATTGGCTTGTGATATTTGAAAGATCGACAATTCCATTGTGATAGGCAAGGCGAATTCCATCTGATGTGACTTGTTTCATCGTTGCCTGTTCAGCAACACTCATCATCGAAATACCCCAATCAGTCATCGTTGTTTCATCAAGATAATGTAATGCCACTACAAAATCAAGGGTGGCTGCAGATTCATCGCGCAAATCGAGTTGGATTTGAAAGTCAAGAGCTTTTTCACTTTCAGGTATAGTGACTGTGAAAGTATCAATGGCAGATCTGTTTCGATGCATCATTTCAACTTCAATCGGGCGGACAAGATCTCCATCGTTTTCTCCTGCATTTCTGTTGTCAATTTCCCATTCACCTGCAAAGTATGCAGGGGGTCCAGCACGAGCTGCACGGGTGCCATTTTCATCAACACTCTTGATGGTAGCATATGGAGGTGGGTTGAATGAATACGACGATTTGTGACCTGGTAAACCAACTAAGTCGAACTTGGTTGTTATTTCAGCACCTTGGACTAAGAGGCCTGGGTAGGCTCTCTCTAAGTCTAATTTAGAGTTCGATACTAAGTTAAAAGAATCTTGAGAAACCGATATGGTGACAAGACTCGTGAGGCAAATTGGAGGTTCAAACGCATTGTTCACGAGAGCCCCTTCATCAAATGAATCGGTCAAAAGATCGGTTGAACAAGGAATGGTCGTCCCCCCGTTCGTGTAAGAGTTAACATATCCAGTGCTGGTTACTGCACTACCAAAACCTGATTCAACTGACTCTTTTATCGATTTATCGATTTCCAATATCAATTTATCTCGAAATGTAATTGATGTACCCGGGACATTGACATCTAAATAATTGCGAATGAGGTCTGCTGGAGCGCCGTCATTCGAATCAAGGCCGTCATTGGCGACAAGGGCCTCGACACCTGGGATTGCATTGAGACCAAGTGCATCTCGGTCAAACTCACGTAGTGCCCAAACGAGTACAAGGTCAATTGTAGAAGTGTCTCGTAATGTAAAGTCGTATGTTCCTTCAATCCAATCTTGTTGGAAGGGTGTCATGTCTTCATTGTGATCGTATTCATCGCACATACCTAAGAGGCATGAAGTCATATTTCCAGCAGCTGCAAAAGGGGCATAGAGGTGAAGTGTCATCACTAAGACCAAGAATATGGACATCGAATTACCGAGCCTTGTTCGTTGGCTGCTACTCCCCGACATAGACCGAGGTTGCCACGCATGTTCAAAGTCGTTGCTCTCTTGGCGGATACGATGGCCGATTCGTTTACCCAATCGGTGAAAGCAAATGTTGTGCTTTGTTTACGAGAAAATGGAGAACGGGTACATCGATTTCTCGCTGACCACGGAGTCCTCGATACAACTTGGAAACCAAAACCAACTGGCAAGATGCTCGCACTTCCTTTCAATCAACAAGTGAGCGGAAAAGAAATTGAACACATGCTTAGTTCATTCTTTGACTTTGAGATTCAAATTGATTGTATCGAACTCGAACGGGGGGCATTATCCAACAATCCTCATGCACAATTACATCGGACAATTGTTTCATGGCTCGCTTCTTTCAATACAAGTGAAGTTATTGCGGATTCCTTCACGAAAGAACTACCTGATAAATGGCAACATCTCGGGGATTTGGTCATCCTTCCCGAAACTGCATTTGTGTCAAAGCAGTGGGTCGAACTCTTCGAGGAAACATCGACAGAAGAACTTCAGAAACTTTGGCAAGACATTGCCAACTCACTTGGGGGAAAGCGTCTTGCCCGACAACATTCAATCGCAAAGGACAAGCATCGCACCTCTCAAACTGAATTACTTCTGGGAGAGAGTGGGTGGGTTGAATTTTTGGATCATGGTGTTCGCTTTGGATTCGATGCAACAAAAGTCATGTTTTCGTCTGGCAATGTGACTGAAAGACGACGCATTGGTTCGATTGATATGAAGGGAGAAGTTGTCGTTGATGCCTACGCTGGAGTTGGCTATTATACACTCCATATGGCACGACGGAGTCAAGCCAAACACATCCATGCATGTGAAATTAATCCGGATTCAATCGTTGGATTGACATGGGCGCAAGAAGCCAACGGATTGAGTCAACAGATTACGATTCACCAAGGTGATAATCAACAAATATTACCCAAACTTTACGGCCAAGCCGACCGTTGTCATTTGGGTCTTTTACCGTCATCAGAAGCAGTTTGGGAGCATGCCCTTGCTTGCCTTAAGCCGAAGGGCGGATGGTTGCATATTCATATGAATGTTGAAAAGAATAAACTCGATGAATGGCAATCGACAACGCTTGAAACTCTCAAAACATATGCCCTTCGGCATGGGCGTCATTGGGAACTTACAGCCGCTCACCTTGAACGTGTCAAATGGTTTTCTCCACATGTATGGCATGTGGTACTCGATGTACAGTGCCGTGAAATCCACTGAGAATAGTCTCTGGAACCTACGGGGCTTCTTCCAATAATACCGCATCCAGTGAAACCTGTTTACTTGGCTCATCGATGGATAATGGTGTATCAATTCGCGCAAACATCCAGCCACCAAGAACAACAACAAATCCAACCAAGAAGGTACTGGTAAAGAGAAGCGCATAGAGACCTTCGAGCTTGGCCAAAAAGCCTCCGTTATCCTCTGAAACTTGAGGCCCAAATCGCAAGGTTCCATCAGGGTCAGACACACCAGTAAGCGTTACCGATACAATGAGTACTTCATAGACAGGGCGACCTGCGGATGATGCTGGATTTTGAATATCTTCGTTCCCAGTCGGGTCATCTGAAGTCGGGGATTTAGCGATGTTTCGCACATGTGACATGCCGTTTCGGACAATGCCAAAGGTTGCATAACCTCCATCGTCCCGGTTTTCTGGGTCAAGATTGTGTGCTTCAGTCTCGGCAATGTACCATTGTGAATCTGCAGAATCTTCTTCCTGACCACGAGCCATACCAATTGCGCCATCAACATGTGAAAGGTTGTCTTCATGTTCCAAAGGAATGGTCGTTCCAGTTCCACCGCTCCCGCATTGAGGGTTGGGTTCAAGATAGACGAAAGTGGTTTTGCAGGTTGGGTCACCGGCTTGCGTCACAAAATCATCGATGACTCTGTGGAAAAAAATTCCATCATAAATTCCTGAATCGATGTTCTTGATCATGTTGGCAGTTGTAATTGGAGCCCATTGTTCAAACAATTCAAGGGTGATGGTGCCTGATGCTCTTGAAGAGCCATGGGAGGGAACATAAGAAACTTCGATTTCAAAAACTGCATTCCCTTGGTAAGTGACTTTCATCGGTGTGTCTTCTTCCACTGGACCATCAGTCCATTCAGTAGGGTCTACACCAACTGAACGCCATACTGGTTGCTGATCATCAGCAATTGCAGAGCCAACAGTCCCACAACTCATCAACAAGATGTTGAGGACAAGCAGCAATGCCAAACGTCCTTTCATGCTACGCCGAGGAAGCACCCCCCCATGAATCGCTCGCTTGTTCATCGACCATACCGACATGGTCAAAAGTCAAGAGAGTTCACCGTAGTCTATGACCGAATTCACTTTTTTAGGACAAAATATACCTCGACTGACTCTCCTTGTTGGTGGTGCATTAGTTGTTGAGGGGCTCGGTTTTTACCTCGGAACAGGTATGACGAGCTTCACTTCAATGATTCCAGCATTCTTTGGAATCCCTTTGATCGCTATGGCACTCATGGCAACGCGACAACCCGAGCGTTCTCACTTCTGGATGCATATTGCTGTTGTATTCGGATTACTCACCTTCTTGGGTGGCGGAATGGGAGTCAAAGGGCTTGTGTCCTCTGACCTTTCTGCCTCGACATTGGCGCAATTACTGATGTTGGTGATCGGTGGAGTCTACACTTTTGCTTGTATTCGTTCTTTTACACATGCTCGAAAAGCACGTGAAGCTGCTGAAGCAGAATCTTGAACGCACAAGCGTCATGCTCTTGACGGTCGATGTATTGGAAGGGACATGGCTGAGGACTCTGACGCAGATGTGGAGGCGGTTCTCGATGCCGTTCTTTCACCTCAACCAGGTCAGGTCTCGAATGACTTTGAGAATGGAAATCACGGAGAAGGACGTCGGCAATTGACCTTTTCAGCCATATCTACAATTGCCGTAGCCATTGTGTTTTTACTCTTAGCAATGGCCTTTGGTGACTCATTGATGAACGCGGCCAGTGACGAGGATTTCAACGGTAATTGGTGGGAGACTCCACTTCAACTTCGTCATACAATGGACCTGCCAATGGACACATCTCGCGCTCAATTACCGGTCAATGGAACCTATGAGGCGCTCCCATATACCGAGCATTTCATTGAAGTCGAATTACCTGCAAGCGAACAAGATGTTGGATTCCCAGGACCTGCATTGATGCATGTTGCTCTTTGGCTACCAAATGTCCCTGAAAATACCAAAATACCTGTTATCATGACGATTCATCCCTACTACGATTTTGGTGGTGAAGGTATGCCGGGTGTCGGTGATGACTCCTCTCCAAACACAGTCCCAGATGGCGGTGTTGGCAAATGGGTGTACGATACATTCCTTCCACATGGCTATGCTTTCGCACAAGCCTCGACGTTCGGCACCGGTGAATCGACGCATTGTCAAGATGTCAAAGGTCTCGGCGAGCAAGTTGGCATCCAGGCGGTTACAGACTGGCTTGGACAACAAAATTGGTCAAATGGGAACGTTGGTTTGATGGGGAAATCCTATGCTGGCACCACCAATTGGGAAGCTGCTCAAAATCCTTCGGAACACCTCAAAACCATTGTACCAATCTCGGGTTCAATCGGCGTTCAAGAGATGTTCTACCGTAACGGTTCATCTGAAGCAAGGGCTATGGGATACGATGCTGCCTATCAGGCGGCAACAACCGATCTGACTTCTGACGACTTGCGAATATGCAGTGATGATTTGATTGGACCATTGAACCCCTGGAGTACATGGGGATGGGCAGAATTCGGAGGTGCCGATTGGTCAGATTATTGGGATGAACGACGTCATTTGCCGGATGTGCTTGAGAACTACAAGGGAAGTGTGTACTTGGTATGGGGATTACAAGATTGGAACGTCGACCCCTATCATGCGTATCCAACCTACCAGATGTTACGAGATGCTGGCATTAACGCACGAGCAATTTCGGGTCAGTGGGCCCACAATTACCCTGATCAACCCGACCGCCACAGTGAACTTTCAACTGGCTATGGAGCAGAGGCCTATCCCAACATGAGTCGGATGGATTGGGCTGTTGAACTCTATGGATGGTTCAATTATTACCTCAAAGACATCGGAGAAGAACCAGAATCGATGGTACAAATTCAAACCAATGATGGACGATGGCACGTCGAAGAAACATGGCCTCCAGAAGATGTGAATCTGTTGCTCCAAGACCTCTCGAGTGAATGGGCCGGTGCCAGTGGCACGGTCAGTGGTTTAGGCTCATCGATCTCGATGACCAGCCCCGTTTTTGGCAATGAAACGCATATTTCTGGTTTACCTACTTTACACTTAGAAGTGACAACCCAACTCTGCAATGGGGGCCAAATATTTGCGACGATGTATGACGATACATCGGGCCTGAGGCTTGGTCATGCCACCATGGACATCCGTTATCGCGATGGGGGATACGAGGCAAAGGCGACTGCACCAGCAACCAGTTACACGATGCTGATGGAATTTAATCCATTGGACATCGTGCTTCCAGCAGGTCATGCCCTTCGAATCGAATTGACTGAAACCGGTGAAGATTACCTTCCAGGGCCGTGTGCACTAAACCCTGTTGGAGGTTTGAGCGTATCTGGTGGAACAATTGGTCTGCCGCTTATCGACCGTTCTGTTGATGATGAACGATGGTTCCTCTCCCCGGCATGGTGGGACCAACAACCGATTCCAGCCTGAACTGAAATATTCGCTCTTTGCGTTTCCTGAAAAAGGGAATGATAAAGTCACTTCACACGAACGACAGGCCATGGCGAATGATAAAGTCGCAGATTCCGGTGCGGTTTTACTTCAAGAAATTGAAACTGTAGGACTTTACCTTGGACCAATACTTCTCGTAATATCGTTATTCTTAATGATCCGAGGACATGAAAAATTATATGTTGTAGCGGGAATTACTGGTGCTGGGATTGGATATGTTCTCACGCCTATGATTCATAGCCAATTACAAAACAACTGGGATGTCGAAATTCGATTACTGTATGTACTGATGGCAATGGTTCTCATTGCCGCTTTGCTTTTGTCGTTATTCGTTCAATACAGCCTCGGAATGATGGCTGTCATCTCTATTTATATCTTATTTAGTAATTTTTTCAAATTTCTTGTCGCCAATGGATTTGAATTTGTTCAAGGTGATGAAATTTCTGGACTGATGGCTATCGGCGCTTTTTTCTTGTCCAGGGCGGTCCGAGGGATTCTGCCGATGTTCGTTTCAGCGCTGTTAGGTTCTTTAGGGCTCATGGCCTCAATGCTGTTGCTAACTGGGGGGCAGTTATCACTTCTCAGCCCGTCAAACACTTCGACGATTTTGATGGCAGGAGTCTTATTTACACTCAGTTTTACCTGGCAATATCGCGTCATCAAGAAAAAGAAGGATAAAGAGAGAGAGGATGCCAACCCCGAAATGCCTGAAATGCTGCAGGTTGGAAAGAGAAATGAAATTAAATCTCGCAGACGTCAAGCCGGAGATTTACCAGACTTACGGGACTTTTCTTAATCAAAGAACGGTACGATGTTGGATGGAAGTTCACTCGTCGTACGCTTGCCAATCTTCTTGACCTTCTCCACGGTACCACCAGTAGCCATCTTCATCTTCAAACCACTCAACGCCATCTTCGTCAACAGAATAGCCTTCTAGCTCTTCTTCTTCATCCTCTGCATTTGGATCAATTAAACCCGATTCTTGAGAGATTTTTTGCTTGAGTTGGTCTAACTCTTGATCTTCATCTCCAAACACACGGTTTTCAGTTCGAATCTCTGCTTCGTGATCTCCTTTTCGGACAGCATCGTCAGAATCTGCAACGAAATCATCTGTCATTCGGGATTTGAATTCTTCAAACTCATCCCGGCCATAACTTCCAAGGAACTCATCACCAGCAGACTGCATAAGTTCGTCGAGGTTTTTACGCTTACTGCGCTCTAATTCAGGGGCATCTGGAACCGCTCCTGAATAAAAAGAATCTTCATCTTCCGATAATTTACCGAACGAACGGTTTTCCGGGTCCGCTTCTTCAATCGATTCGATAATCAGGTCGTGTTCTTCTTCATCGATGTTCTCTTCCTCGTAGTTCTGACCTGCGATATTGACAAGCTTATTCAGTGAACGAGCAAGTTTACGGTCATCGTCTTGATGTTCGGAAACAAGTTTGTCAACTTGCTTCAAAAGACGTTCATATGGCGTTCCTGTAAGGGCACCAATGAATCGGCCGAACCCACCCTTCTTCTTCGCCATGAGTAGATGATGCACCGACCCTCTTCAAAGGTTTTCTCCCATCATGTTCCGTTGCCTTCATTCACAAAGAGCGACTCGCATAACCGATTGCGATGGCTGAACCATGGTTGGAGGAACTGATGGTCTCCTATAACCGTGAATCTTTTCACAGCAGAGAATCTTATACTGCTCAAATTCATTTGCCGGGCCATTTGTTTGAAAAATTAGTCTGGTGGGCTCTGCAAGCCTTACCTGATGAAATCCTTGTTGGCTTAGACATTGATGCTGGTGCACCTCATCTTCCAGAGGTCGAAAACTTCTTCAAAAGTGCTGAACATACAGAAGGCTTGTTTCAAGGCCAAGGTTTCATCATCGGTGAAGCCCATATTGTCAATCGTGGAGATTCCTATTCCGTTCATCATTTACCTGAAGACTGGACTGATGATATGTTCTCGACTACACGTGGCTCTCGGGCGGGCCGTTTCACGCACTGGTTACATACACATCCCAATGCTCCTGCCATCCCCAGCCATGCTGATGCTGATGCGGCACAAGAAACTCCAGGCGTCGATATGATTCTTGGACTTCGATTCTCGCCAGAAGGCCCACTCCCTTGGTTTGATGATGTTGAAGGTGTTCGACGACGGGTTGGTTCAGAGGCACAGCCAACCCCAACAAAAAGTCGTAGAAGGTCGTTCTTTTCCCGACAAAATTTAACGGTTTTAGGTGTCGCTCCAAGCGGCCATAAAATACACGAAATCCAATTGATTGCCTTTCGAAAAAGCGGGCTTGGCATCAATGTGATTCTCGTTGATGAAGAAGGATTACCGTTGGGTTGGAATGAACTACAAGCTGAACGTTAACCGATGAGTGCAGCATAGAGGTTTTCGAGCCGCTTAGGATTCACACCAAGATCGCTCTGACCAAGACGTGATTGAGAATGTAATTCAAGGCTGCATGTGCCATCATCAAGAGGTGAAATCAAGACTGAGATGTCGTCTGGGAATCGCCAGAACGAGGTTCGTTCGACAAAATGGGTATAAGAATCGCCTGATTCTTCTTTCTCTTCAAACAAGATTTCGGAACCTGATTCATCGATGTACTGCTGGACTTTCTCCCAAATTTCATCAAGCGATTGGTTGACGACCAAGGTGTATTCACCATCCATTCGATACATGGCATCACCGCCAAGGTGGGCACAATTCCCACTGTCTTCTGAGCATACTGGCATTGAGGTGAAGGCTTCATCTGGAGCACCCACAGCAATCCAGGTTTGGCATAACAGCCAAGGCGAGCACAGAAGAAAAACAAGCATTGTTGCTTTTTTTTGACGTGGGGTCAATTGCATACAGAAACCTCAAAATTCGTGAAGACGATTCCAACCATCATCGACCCGTTCATAGACAATTGGTGTGCCTGTTGGAACTTCAAGAGACAGGACTTCTTCACGAGAAAGACCTTCGATATCCATAATCACGCTTCGTAGAGAATTACCATGTGCGGCGACAAAGATATTCTTGCCTGCTTCCAATGCAGGGAGAATTGCAGAAGAGAAATACGGCAAGGTTCGTTGTGCTGTCAATTCAAGACTTTCTCCATTTGGAGGTGGTACGTCAAAGGAACGTCGCCAGATTTTCACTTGTTCAGCTCCAAACTTATCACGAGTTTCTTGCTTATTCAAGCCTTGTAAGTCGCCATACATACGTTCATTCAGTTCTGAAGCCATGAAGACTGGTAGAATCTCTCCTGATGGACCGTTTGTTTTCGACCAATCGACCAACCTAACTTCTCCAGATTCCGTGGTTTGTTCAACCATTTGAGGTGTTTGAATCACTGGTGTTTTACCACCTTTATGTTGACTTAATGCCAGCATTGCGGTCATCTGGGCACGGATTAAGGTCGAAGTGTGAACTTCATCAATTGAAAGATCTGCAATCTGCCGTCCACCTTCAAGCGCTTCGTCAATACCTTTGGTCGACAGTGGAACATTGACCCATCCGGTAAACAAGTTTGCAGCGTTCCATACCGACTGGCCGTGGCGCATGAGAATCAGCAGCGACATGATGTTCCCTCTGTGTCAAGGTCAGCGCCGCTTCTCCATGAACATGGCGGAGAACTCATCCAAGAAGAATCGGTAAATAGGCCAAGAGAATTAACGGGGAAATACCCATCGTAAGGTCTCTCAACAATAATTTGAGTAGAGTTGTTGTATTTACTTGGGCGATTTTATCAAACTCGTCCTGCATTTTTTTGTCAACTGAATCCGTAAGTTTCCCCGCCCCTGCTTTCGCAACCTCGATTGCTGCTCCAAAGGCAATACCTGAGAGTAGTCCTTGGGGGGTTAGTTTTCGAGCAGCAAGAATACGTGTACCCCAAATGGCAAGAGAACTTTTAGCAATACTTTTACTCGTATCTTTCAAACTCTCATTCGTTTCGGAATCTGCTTTCTTGTCTTTACCTGAGAATTTCGTTAACCATTTTCGTACACCGAGGCCTGCATCTGCTACTTTTCGTAACTTTGCAATATCTCTTTTCTCAATAGCCTTCATCATTCGTCGAACTCGGCTGATGCGGAGGAGGTCAAAGAAAATCCATACTAATAAGAACAGCAACAAGAAACCATAACCGGTGTTTGAAACTTCACTCCATGCTTGCCATCCAAGAGGATCACTGGTCATTCGGATCAAAAATACAAGGAGTGGTGGAATACTAAATGCCAGTATTTCATTGAGTGCTAAAATTCCAAAACCTTTGACTGGTAATTCGCGTACTTGCTTGAAAGCCCATCCCGAATGTGGTGCCAGTTGAGCGATGGCTTTGCGAAAAGGTACTATGAGGAAAAGTATTCGAAGAATCATAGGAAGCCATATGACAACCAAAACATAACCATCCCAAGGCCCAGCTGGTGGGATTTCAGGGAACTGGATTGGAGTCGCCATACTTGTTGATACACCCCCGTAACTTCAAATCGACCCCTCTTTTTCTGTTCCAACGGTGAAACCGAATGCTCATGAGGTGATTCCATCTCGGCGATACATGCCCTTTACTCACAACATGGCGGATTGGCTCGGATTTAGCATTGACAAAGCCTGGCTTGAAGAGAATATTCGATGGAAGGATTTCGGAACAGGCGTTCGACTCGGCCGTTTGTACCGAGAAGATGCATGCTCTCTTGTTCTCTATGAAGCTGACTCGGAAGTAACCGTTGATGCTTTCATGCCTCATAGCCACCCTGGTGGAGAAGCATACCTCGTGCTTGAAGGTGAAGTATGGGACGAAGATGGAACCTATCCTGCCGGTTCTATCGTATGGATGAATCGAGAGACGACCCATACGCCAAAGACTCGAGGCAAGACCTTGATTCTCGTGCTTTGGCCTGAAGGCGTCAAGACCGCTTGATTATTCTTCAAGATCGTATTCACCTGAAACGAGCATTCCTTCAAACAGGAATGGCCCAGCAGGAACGACTGCAGCAATACAGCCGTGAAACAATGCGGTCAGGTTCCAGTGTTTTCCAACACCCAAAAGCAACAAACCGATATAAGCCAAAAATAAGAATCCATGCAAAGAACCCATCAAACTCACCCAACTTGGGTCACCAGCAATATACTTCATCGGCATAGCAAATCCCATTAGAATGAGAAAAGAAAAGCCTTCGAGATAACCGATAAGAGAGACTGCTTGCTTCATGCTTTGACCTCGATCATTGGACGACTTGAACCACATGACGGACATAATTGCTCATCGTCACCTGCATAAGCGTGCTTACATGCAGGGCAAGCAGTGGCAAGTTCCATCTTACCCATGGCTTCAACCGCTTCACCTTGAAGCGAGAGATAACCACTGTCAGCATTTCCAACTGTGTATCGACCTGCTCCACCAATTCGAACCAGCAAATCCGGAGGGAGTGTAACGGTTCCAGTTTCATCGATGATGAGTTCACGGTCTTGGCCGAGGTTTTCAACATCAACACCTTCACCGTGTTCTGCAATAAAGCGACCATCACGAAGTTCAAGTGAACGGTTAGCAAAGGCGGCGACTTCTTTCGAGTGCGTCACAATCAAGAAGGAGACACCACTGTTTATGTGTAAGTCTTTGAACAGAGCAAGAACTTCTCGGCTGGTAACCGGATCAAGTGCACCGGTTGGCTCGTCTGCAAGGATGAGGCGAGGTTTGGTGATCAGTGCACGGGCGATTGCAACACGCTGTTGTTCTCCACCACTGAGCATCATTGGCAAAGCATGGGCCCGATGGACCATTCCTAATCGGTCCAACATTGCATCAGCAAGTTTCAATGCTTTACGGGAAGAGACACCTTGGTGACGCAGAGGTTGTGCAACATTGTCACGGGCATTCATATTCGGCAAGAGGTTGCCTTCTTGGAAAATAAAGGCCACCGTCTTTTGTCGCAATTCAACTAACTCTTGTCCGGTGAGTCGAGTCATGTTTTTGCCGGCCAAAGAAACGGAACCTGCACTGGCTTTCATCAATCCGCCAAGACATTTCATCAAGGTTGATTTGCCTGAACCTGAAGGACCAACAACAGCAATTGCTTCGCCTTCTTTCATATCGATGTGAAGTCCACGCAAAGCCACAACGTTTCCGTCTTCTGCTTTGGATTCGTAAACATGGTAGAGGCCGTCTGATTTCAAAATACTCTCTTTCATACTTCATTCCCCCTTGAGCACACTGGCTAAATCTGATTTCAATGCTCGGCGAGTCGTCACCAAGAGTGCGACGACAACAGCTGCAAAGACCGACAAAGAGACCAGCAATAATTGGCTCCATGGATAGACTAACGTCCGTTCTATCGTTGTCGAAGAGCCTCCGAAGATTTGGAAGATGAATCCGAAGATATCAAAGAATCCATTGAACGAAAGCGCCACTCCGACACCAAGAACAATTCCAAGTGCCATTGAGACCATGACGATGGAAAGAATTTCGAACAAGACCAAACGAATGATTTGGTTTGGAGATGCTCCAATGGCTTGGAGTACTGCCAATTCTTTCTGGCGTTGACTCAAGACCAAGGAAAGGAACACGAAACTCGAGGCAACTGCAGCAATGCTCGCTACCACGAATTGAAGTGAAAGCAGACCTGGAGTTCCAAAGATAAGTCCACCGTCTCGCTCGACACTCTTGTGTGAACTTGACCAATCCAAAACACTGGAGACTCGGAAGTCTGCAGACAAGGTCGATCCAAGTGCTTCGAGAGAATCTCCACTCAATCCTTGGATGTCAACAATCCACGTTGTGGATGTATGGTTTGCTACTGCATCAGCACCGACAAAGGATTCCCAAGAGGATTCTCCGATGATCAATGACGAACTCATGGCTGCTGAACTGACACCAGGAATGTATTCGTGAACACCCATGTAATACAGGTTGGATTGGTACGGTGTGATGATGATTTGAACAGTTGTATCTGCCAAGAACAGTGGGGCTGCGAGAGGTGGTGGGGTTTGGGAGAATCCTGTAGAACAACTGGTATCTTGTGCCGAGGTCCCATCAGGGCATGTGGCATTTCCGAGATTTGCATTTGAAAGAACACCGTTACCGAATGCTCCAGTCAAATCCGCTCCGATGAGATTGGCACCTTCGAGAGAACCGCCCATGACGTTGACAAATACAGCATTTCTGAGATTCGCTCCTGAAAGGTCTGCACCTTCTAAATTGGTATCATAGAACAAGGCTTGCGAAAGATTTGCGCCTGCAAGATTAGCGTTTGAGAAGTCAGTACCAGTCAAGTCCACAGGTCCAAAGTTCCGCCCACTCAAATCTTGGTCGGAGAGGTCTAATCCAGACCAGTCCCCTTCCATAAGCGAAGAATACGCCATGAAGAGAGCCGTTGGGTCTGTTTCAGTTGCACCACCTGATGAGAAATTAAAACTCAATTTCTCCCAATTGAAGGTGATCTCTTCGGACTGTTTGTCTGTCGGTTCGAGCAGCACATCATCAAGCCGGTTTTCGTTGCCACGGCCAGAGCCTGCAATATCCAATGAATACGCAGCATCTTCTCCAGCGCTAAAGCCTCCGTTGCGATAAGCAGCCATTGTTGCGTCGATATTGGTTCCAGGAATCGATTGTTCACTCCATCGAAGAATCTCTTCATTCTCGTCGAGTACAACCCATGTTTGCAACTTATCTCCACCGTTTGAATCTGAGAGGAAAAGACTTGGAACGGTCGTTGCAGTGGCCGTGACATCAGCATCGGTAAAGATAGAAACCAACGAGAGCAGTTGGGCTTCATCGTAACCCTGTTCGAGTGTAATCTGTAAATCTGAGCCAACCGTAGCATCAGTGGTCTTCTCATCGACCAGTGTACCGGTGTAGCCTTGAACTGCAGCGAGTGTAACAATGGAAAGTGTGAGCAACATAATGACGGCCAATCGATTGACTGATTCGGCTGAACCTGAACCCTTGAGTCCGCGCTTAACGTCGTTCAAGAGTGGTGTTCGTCCAAGAAGAAGTTGCATGATTTGTGGTCCTTTGGCACCAATTCTTCCAAGCAACAGCGCACCACCAATCCAGAG
>Ga0308021_10000180_pt1 | contig 29748 bp, 23 predicted proteins | sample Neamet351_FD_201296 | JGI IMG/M metagenome (GOLD analysis project Ga0308021, IMG submission 201296) | Marine microbial communities from water near the shore, Antarctic Ocean - #351 | ecosystem: Environmental > Aquatic > Marine > Unclassified | place: Southern Ocean | collected 2014-10-02
AAACCGAAAAAGATTGCGGTATCTCCTTCTTTACCAATATTTGCAGAACAATGCATTGGTAATGTATTTTTAAATACAGGAAGTATAAAGTTTAATGCAGAAAAAATTCCTTTTTTAATTTCTCCTGTATAACCTGTTCCTCCAATTAAAGCAATTTTTTTTGTAAAATTTAAAATCGCAAAATTGTGTTGTCTTGTTCCATCGATTGCTGCATCAGCCATAAAACCTGGTGCGTTAATAACTGTCCATTCAGGAGTGAAGTCTTTTAATTCTTCTTCTGTCGGACGTAAAAACATATTATAAGCAAACATATTACTCCAAGGATACTCGTTTACAACTCTAATACTTAGTTTGTAACTTTCATCAGCACAAGCATAACTATCTCTAACAAAAATTTCTTTTTCAGATAAATAATCAACTACTTTGTCATAAAGCTTGTCAAATTTATCCTCTTCAAAAGGTAAATTAATTTTACTCCACCAGACTTCATCTTTCGTAATGTCGTCTTTTACTATAAAACGATCCATTGGCGAACGTCCTGTAAACTCTCCTGTATTTACAGCAAGTGCCCCTAAAGAAGAGACTACACCTTGATCTTTTTTTATCGTTTCATCATGTAATTCATTAGAATTTAGCTGATAACGGATTATTGCATTTTTGATTCCTAGACTATTTAACGAAATCGATTTCGTATTTGTATCTACCATATCAATATATTTTGTTGTTTTAGTGTGATACAAAATTAAACAATAATTTAAAACAGGACTATTTTTGTTTGATAATTATTAATATTTTATTAGTTCTTGCATTTCTTTACGAATATTACAATCATTGAAACCCAACCCATTATAAGAAATAACCCCCCTAAAGGTGTTGTAAACCAAATAGATTTTGCTGTAATTGATGTAAGCTGAATCAAATAGATCGATCCAGAAAAGAATAAAATACCTAAGAAGAAAAGACAACTAATTGTATTTCTCTGCCTTATTGAAAACCCTTCAAAAGTATTTACGAATAACAAGACAATTACATGATACATTTGATAACGTACAGCAGTTTCCATACTTAATAATTGATCTGAAGTTAGTATTTCTTTTAAAGCATGCGCCCCAAAAGCACCTATAATAACTGCTGACAATCCTAAGGAACAAGTGACTATTATATTTCTAAACATTTTACTGTGTTTTTGTTAAATTTTAAACAAATATAGTATCTTCGTTTATGTAAAAATACATATTTCTTTTATGAAAAACATTCTAATTATTGGAGCAGGAAAATCAAGCTCTTACTTAATTAAATATTTATTAGACAAGTCTAATGAAGAAAACCTAAACTTAACAATTGCTGATATTTCAACAGAAAACGCGCTGAAATTAATCAATAATCATAAAAATGCTAAAGCGATCGTTTTAGATATTTCTAATGAATCTGATCGTGAAAAAGAAATTAAAAAATCAGACATCGTAATTTCAATGTTGCCTGCTCGTTTTCATACAGGTGTTGCAAAAGATTGCATCAAATTTGGAAAGCATATGGTTACAGCTTCTTACATATCTGAAGAGATGAAAGCGTTGGATGAAGCGGCAAAAGAAAAAGGATTGGTTTTTATGAATGAGATTGGTTTAGACCCAGGTTTAGATCACATGAGTGCAATGCAAATCATTGATAGAATTAGAGGAAAGGGTGCTAAAATGTTACTTTTTGAATCATTTTGTGGTGGATTAGTCGCTCCTGAGAGTGATACTAATTTATGGAATTATAAATTTACATGGAACCCAAGAAACGTTGTTTTAGCGGGTCAAGGAGGAGCTGCAATGTTTATCCAAGAAGGCACTTACAAATACATTCCTTATCATAAATTATTTAGAAGAACAGAATTTTTGACCATTAATGGAAGTGGAAAATTTGAAGCTTACGCAAATAGAGATTCCCTGAAATATAGAAGCCTTTATGGATTAAATAATATACCTACAATGTACAGAGGAACCATCAGAAAAGTAGGTTTTTCTAGAGCTTGGAATATTTTTATTCAATTAGGTATGACAGATGATTCTTACACAATTGAAGACTCTGAAAACATGAGTTACCGTGATTTTGTAAACTTATTTTTAGCGTATTCTCCATCAGACTCTGTTGAATTAAAACTACGTTCTTACCTAAAGATAGATCAAGATGATTTAATCTGGGAAAAATTGATTGAAATCGATATTTTTAATCCTAAGAAAAAAATAGGTTTAGTAAATGCAACTCCTGCACAAATGCTACAAAAAATACTAGAAGAGCGTTGGACTTTAAAAGAAGATGATAAAGATATGATCTTAATGCAACATCTTTTTGGGTATGAAGTAAATGGAGAAAAACGGCAAATAGAAAGTAGTTTGACTGTAATTGGTGAAAACCAAACCTATACCGCTATGTCAAAAACGGTTGGTTTACCTGTCGGAATAGCTGCTTTAAAAATTTTAAAAGGTGAAATTAAAACTCCGGGAGTACAAATACCTATTTCCAAAGAAGTTTATGAACCAATTTTAAAAGAATTAGAAAATTACGGAATAATATTCTCAGAAAAAGAGGTTCCATATTTAGGATATAATCCTGAAAATGTAACTGGATAACAAAATATCTGTTTGAGTAATTTTGAAGAATTTGTATCGGGAACTTTTAATAAAAACATCTCGATACAAATTTGATCAAAATTAAATTCATTCGATGCCACAAAGTAAAATTACATCTTCAAATAAAAGTCTTTTGTCAATTCAATATACTCCTCTGTATATTGATGACGTCCAGTTTCTATAATTAAATGTGCTGCTTTTATCTCAGTTTGACTGAAAGAAAACTCGAGTAAACTTCTTTTTATTTCTGAAGATGAGTTTCCTTGAACATGACAAACCTTATTTAAAAACAAATTATATTGTTTTGCTAAATTGATAAAATTCTCTTCTTCTTTAAAAGGAATGATAACAACATATTTCCCATGAAGAGACAGAATTTTTGAAACACCTGAAATTAATTCTTCAAAAGACAATGAAGAGGTAAATCTCGCCTTATTTCTTGCCTCATTATTCGTTTCAAATTCATCCGTATAAAAAGGAGGGTTCGAAACTATTAAATCATAAGACTCTTGTTCTTCAGCAATTTCATCAGCAAATTCTTGAAAAGTTGCATTATAACAATACAAACGATCTCCCCAGTCTGAGTTTTCAAAATTTCCTACAGTTTGTTCGTAAGCATCTTCATCAACCTCAACAGCATCAATTGTCATTGCATCAGAACGCTGTGCAAGTATTAAAGCAATAACACCTGTACCAGAACCAACATCTAAAATCGAATCAGGATAATTATCCACAGAACACCAAGCACCTAATAAAACACCGTCAGTACCTACTTTCATAGCTGTTTTATCTTGATGAATTGTAAATTCTTTAAATTTAAATGGTTTTGACAAAATAGATTTTTTTAAAAATAAAAAGTTCTATGTAATCAAACACAGAACTTACACCTTTATTACACTATAAAATTTTGTGACTTTTTTTTTTGTAGAAAGGAAGGGATTCGAACCCTCGATACGTTGCCGTATACACGCTTTCCAAGCGTGCGCCTTCGACCACTCGGCCACCTTTCTTTTTATTTTTATAAATAAAGTTCTATTAAACCCCCTGGAGTTTCTACTTCTATTGTGTTATTTTCTCTATTCACTTTTTTGATAAAATCATCAACCATAGGAATAAAAATTTCTTTTCCATCTCTATCAATTTCAAAAAGTGGTTGTGCAGCTTTGTCGTTTATGCGAACAATTTGCCCCACCTCTCCAAAGTTAACATCAACAACTGTAAAACCAATTACTTCATGGAAATAAAACTTATCACCAGATAATTTTGGCAACATTGTAGAAGGTAAATAAACACCACATTTTAAGATAGAATCAGCTTCTTCATCAGAATATACATCTTCAAACTGAACACGTAATTGATTCCCTTTGTGTAGTGAACTTTTTTCAATAAAAAATGGAACCAAGTTACTGCCGAATTCGACGTAAACTGATTCCATTTCTGTATACAACTCAGGTTCGTCAGTATCTAACTTGATAACAACTTCACCTTTAAAACTATATTTTGTAACGATTTTGCCTAAATAAAAACAATCTTCTTTACGCATCTTCGTATAAATTTATAATTTATTCTGCTGCTTTTTCTGCTGCTTCATCAATTGTTTCAGGAGCCGCCTCAACTGCTTCTTCAACTGCAACTTCAGCAACCTCTTCAACAACTGGCTTAGCTGCTTCAATTCTTGCTTCGTTTACTGCTTTTTCTGCTGCGAATGCTGTAGCTTTCGCATCAGATTGCGCTTGAGATAATCCAGCTTCTTTATCAGAAACTTTAGTAGCTTTTTCTTCTAACCAAGCTGCAAATTTAACATCTGCTTGCTCTTGAGTTAAAGCACCTTTTCTAATACCTCCAACTAAATGGTTCTTTAACATTGCACCTTTATAAGATAAAATGTTTTTTGCAGTATCAGTTGGTTGTGCACCATTTTGTAACCATTCTACAGCTTTATCAACGTTTAAATCGATAATTGCAGGGTTCACGTTTGGATTGTAAGTACCTATTTTTTCTAAGTATCTACCATCTCTTTTTGCACGAGCATCAGCGGCAACTATCCAATAGAATGGTTTACCTTTTTTACCGTGTCTTTGTAATCTAATTTTTACAGGCATAATCTGTTAATTTGTTAAGGTTCTCGACCTTGATTATTAAAAATCTTACCATCTCGTAGTAAGTGGGCGCAAATATACAAATTAATTCAACACAAAAACATTTAGTTTTAAAGATATTTATGCCGTTACCACAAGGGTCGAGCTTTCGCTACTCGCTCTCTTCGAGGAGCTCAAACAGACCGCTCTATCCCTAACGGTGCAGATCCAAAAGACAAATGCTTTTTCAACAAACAAATTAAGAACTTCATCATAAATTCTATTGAAAAAAACCTATTTTTACAACACAATTAAACAGTTAAACTCCTCAACATTTACACGCAATAATGTACTTAATTTTTGATACTGAAACTACCGGTTTACCTAAAAGTTGGAATGCTCCAATTACAAATACAGACAACTGGCCAAGATGTGTTCAAATTGCATGGCAATTGCATGATGAAATGGGGAATGTTGTTGAACACAACGATTTCCTAATAAAACCCGATAATTATAACATTCCTTACGACGCAGAAAGAATTCATGGAATTTCTACTGAATTAGCCGAAGAACAAGGTATTTCGTTAGACGAATGTTTGGTATTATTTAATGAGGTTTTAGGTAAAACAAAATTTATTGTTGGTCAGAATTTAAATTTCGATCTTAATATTATGGGCTGTGAATTCCATAGATTAGGCGTTGAAAACAAGATGATTTCACTACCAATTTTAGATACGTGTACCGAAAAAACGGCATTTATGTGTCAGATTCCTGGAGGTCGTGGAGGAAAATTCAAATTACCAACCTTAACCGAATTACACCATCATTTATTTGGTGCTGGTTTTGGAGATGCGCATAATGCAACTGCCGATGTTGAAGCAACAACCCGTTGTTTTTTAGAGTTGATTCGTTTAAGAGAATTCACTAAAGAACAATTAGATGTTGATGCAGCGTATTTCAAAAATTTCTCAGAAACAAATCCAAAACCAATTCAAGTAATTGGTTTAAAACATATCAATCTTAAGAAAGAAAGCGATAAAATTCGCAAACGTCTTGAAAAATTAAAAGATACAGCATCCACAAAATCTACTTCTGTAGGTTTAGCGGAATTAGAAAATGTACAATTTTCACACTTACACAATCACACCCAATATTCTGTTTTACAATCTACTATCCAAATTGGCCAAATTGTAGCCGCAGCAGCTGAAGATAACATGCCAGCCGTTGCCATGACAGATACGGCAAATATGATGGCTTCCTTTCATTTTGTAAGCACCATTTTAAAACATAATAAAACAGCTAAAACGCCACTAAAACCAATTATTGGTTGTGAGTTTAATGTATGTGAAGATCATAAAAATAAATCACAGAAAGACAATGGCTATCAAGTTGTATTGTTGGCTAAAAACAAAAAAGGATACCACAATTTAGCAAAAATGTCTTCCATTGCTTTTGTTGATGGATTTTATTACGTTCCAAGAATCGACAGAGAAGTCATCAAAAAATACAAAGAAGATATTATTGTTTTAACCGGGAATTTATATGGTGAAGTTCCGAGTAAAATTCTAAATCTTGGAGAAAAACAAGCTGAAGAAGCTTTGCTTTGGTGGAAAGAAGAGTTTAAAGACGATTTTTATATTGAGCTGATGCGTCACAATCAGCAAGACGAAACTATTGTAAATGAAACGCTACTTAAGTTTTCTAAAAACCACGATATAAAGATTATTGCGACCAATAACACTTTTTATCTAGAGAAAAAAGATGCAAATGCACATGATATTTTATTGTGTGTAAAAGAAGGAGAAAAACAAGCGACACCTATCGGAAAAGGTCGTGGTTACAGATACGGTTTACCAAACCAAGAGTATTACTTTAAGTCTTCGGATGAAATGAAAACGCTTTTTGCAGATTTGCCAGAAGCAATTATCAACATTCAAGAAATTGTAGATAAAATTGAAATTTTCACACTTGCAAGAGACGTTTTATTACCTGCTTTTGATATTCCTGAGGAGTTTAAAGATGTAAGAGATGAAGAGAATCAAGGAAAACGCGGTGAGAATAATTTTCTAAAACATCTAACTTTTGTAGGAGCAAAAAAACGATATGGAGAAATCACAGAAGCTATTAAAGAACGATTAGATTTTGAATTATCCGTTATTGAAAAAACTGGTTATCCAGGGTATTTCTTAATTGTTGAAGATTTTATTCGCGAAGCAAGAAAAATGGATGTTGCTGTTGGTCCAGGGCGTGGTTCTGCGGCAGGTTCTGTAGTTGCATATTGTTTGTGGATTACGAATATAGATCCGATTAAATACGATTTACTTTTTGAGCGTTTCTTAAATCCAGAACGTGTATCGATGCCCGATATTGATATTGATTTTGATGATGAAGGTCGTGGTCGTGTTATGGATTATGTAATTAATAAATACGGTGCAAATCAGGTTGCACAAATTATTACATACGGAACAATGGCTGCAAAATCTTCGATTAGAGATACTGCCAGAGTTTTAGATTTACCCCTTTTTGAAGCGGATAGAATTGCAAAATTAATTCCTTTAATTAAACTAAAAAATATTTTTGGTGACGACCCAAAAAGTAAAGGAAAAGTTGCTGGTTTAAGAGCAGAAGAGAAACAATTAGTTGAAGAACTAAAAAACTTGTCTTACGGAGATGATTTGGTTTCAGAAACCATTAATAAGGCAACAATGCTTGAAGGCTCTGTTAGAAATACAGGAATTCATGCATGTGGAGTCATTATCACTCCAGGAGATATTACCAATTATGTACCTGTTGCTTTGGCAAAAGATTCCAACATGTATGTAACCCAATTTGATAACTCTGTTGTAGAAGACGCAGGTTTATTAAAAATGGATTTCTTAGGTTTAAAAACACTGACTTTAATTAAAGACACCGTTAAAATTGTAAAAGCAAAACATAATGTTGATTTAGATCCTGATACTTTTCCTTTGGATGATGAAAAAACATATGAACTATTCCAAAAAGGAGAAACCGTTGGTATTTTTCAGTACGAATCGCCGGGAATGCAGAAACATATGCGCTCTTTAAAACCGACTGTTTTTGCCGATTTAATTGCAATGAATGCATTGTACCGACCTGGTCCAATGGAATATATTCCGTCTTTTATTAGTAGAAAACACGGAACAGAAGATATTGAATACGATTTACCTGCCATGGAAGAATATTTGGCAGAAACATACGGAATTACAGTTTACCAAGAGCAAGTAATGTTACTCTCGCAAAAGTTGGCAGATTTCACAAAAGGTGAAGCCGATGTTTTACGTAAGGCAATGGGTAAAAAACAGATCGCAGTACTGGATAAAATGAAGCCGAAATTTGTAGAACAAGCTTCTGCAAAAGGACATGATCCAGAAAAATTAGAAAAAATATGGAAGGATTGGGAAGCCTTTGCTAGTTATGCATTTAATAAATCTCACTCTACTTGTTATGCGTGGATTGCGTATCAAACAGCCTATTTAAAAGCACATTATCCAGCAGAATATATGGCTTCTGTACTTTCCAATAATATGAATGATATTAAATCTGTTTCATTCTTTATGGAAGAATGTAAACGAATGGAATTACCCGTTTTTGGTCCAGATTTAAATGAATCTTATTTAAAATTCTCTGTAAACGATGAAGGCGCTGTAAGATTTGGAATGGCAGCTGTAAAAGGAGTGGGTACAGGAGCAGTTAAAGCAATCATTGAAGAAAGAAAAGAAAATGGGAACTATACCTCTATTTTCGATTTAGCAAAACGTGTAAATTTACGATCTGCCAATAAAAAATCTTTTGACAGTTTAATCAAAGCAGGTGCTTTTGATTCTTTTACAGAGACACATAGAGCGCAATACTTTGAGACAGATGAAAAAGGATTGACCTTTTTAGAACGTGCCATGAAATTCGGAAGTAAATACCAAGAAAACGAAAATTCTGCACAAGTTTCTATGTTTGGTGAAGCCTCTACCGTTCAATTCCCAGAACCAGATATCCCTGAATGTGAAACTTGGGGAACCATGGAGCTTTTATCACAAGAAAAAGAAGTAATTGGAATTTATATTTCTGCACATCCTTTAGATGATTTTAAAAATGAAATGATCTTCTGTAACGCATCTTTAAGACATTTTAAAGATGACATTAGTAAGTATGAAGGCGCAAACTTAACTTTTGCAGCGATTATTACTGATGTACAACACCGAGTTTCTAAAGCAGGTAAAGGCTGGGCTATGTTTACAATGGAAGATTATGGAGACAGCAACGAATTTAGAATTTTTGGGGAAGATTATTTAAGAATGAAACACTTTTTAACGCCGAATTCTTTCTTATTTGTTCGTTGTACAATTCAACCAGGTTGGACTAACAAAGAAGGAGTTAAAGGAGAACCTCGTTTAAAGTTTACGGATTTTAAATTGTTACACGATATTATGGATGAGTTGTGTAAAAAAATAACCATAAAAATTCAACTGCAAAAAATTAAAGAAGATACAATCTTAAACCTTGAGACTATTCTAAAAAACAATCCTGGTAAACAGTCCTTAAGCTTTACTATTTGGGATGCTAAAGAAAAAATTGAAGTGAATTTACCTAGTAGAAATACGAAGGTTCATATTTCAAATAAATTACTAGCGACTTTAAAAAGTCAGGAAATTGATTTTAAACTGAATTGATTTATGTAGTTTTCTATGAAAAAAATACTCTTAACTTTCTTTTTGCTTTTTATACTCAATGGTTTCTCTCAGGAAAAAAAATCTAATTACCTGCAGTTAAATTATTTTCATGGAAAAACTTTACTTCAAAAAAATATAGAGCATTTAGCAACAGGTCCTACTGGATTTTTATTAAGTTGGAATCAACGAACTTTTGGAGAAAAAAAGTGGCAACAGGACTACAACTACCCCGATTTTGGATTTTCATTTGGTTATATCGATTTTAACAACAAAAATTTAGACAAACTATATGGACTTTATGCACACCATGATTTTCACCTTTCTAATAGAAACGCTGCACATAAATTTCTTTTAAGTATCGGTGCAGGAATCGCATACAACACGAAACCTTATGATAAAATAACCAACAATAAAAATATTTCTTTAGGAAGTCACTTAAACCTTAGTCCGCTTTTTAAAATATATTACGCTAAAGAAAATATCATAGAAAACATCGGTTTACAAACTGGTTTTACGTTCATTCACGCTTCTAATGGAAGTTCTAAATCTCCCAATAAAGGGATTAACGTTTATGGTTTTAACGTGGGACTTAATTATAATTTAAATTCTGAAAATAAAGAATTTATAGTTTTTAATGATAAAAAAAAATACCAAGAATCCATTCACTTTAATGCAACTATTTTAGCTGGTGTCAATGAATCTGATAATATTGATTCGGGAGCTTTTCCTTTTTTTATTTTATCATCTTATGTAGACAAAAGGCTTAACAGAAAATCTGCCTTACAATTAGGGGTAGAACTGCATTTACATTATTATTTAAGAGAACATATAAAGTTTCAAAATATATTTAATGGAAATATTAATGAAACAAATCACCCAGACTGGAAAAGAGTCAGCTTAATTTTGGGCCATGAACTGTTTCTAAATAAAACATCGATCATTACTCAATTTGGCTACTATGTGTATTCACCATTTAAACAAGAAGGTAACTTTTACGAAAGAGTTGGAGTAAAACGGTATTTTAAAAACTCTTATTTTGCTAGTATTAGTATTAAAGCGCATCTTTATAATGCAGAAGGTTTAGAATTTGGTTTTGGTTATCGATTTTAAAAACAATGAAAATGATAAAAAAATATTTTGTTTTATTTAGTATTATTTTTCTTTTTATAATGTGTAATAATGAAGATGCAAACATCTGTTTGCAAACCTCAGGAACCATTATTAAAAAAGAAATCTTAATTCCTTCCGTTGAAAAAATCATTGTAAACAATCAAATAGAACTATTTATCACAGCTGATCCAGCATATAAGATACATATTGAAGCTGATGAAAATTTAATTGAGGGTATTGATATAACAATTAGCGAAAATCAATTAGAAATTACCAACCATAATACTTGTTTTTTCTACAAAGATTATACCGCTAAAGTAACTGTTTACGCACCTAACCTTATACAAATTAGAAATTCTTCTGCCCTAGCTGTACAGAGTATTGGTACTTTAAACTATCCTAAATTAACATTAATTTCAGAAAATTATTTGTCCAATTATTTAAATTCTGGGGAGTTTAATTTAGAGATAAATAACGATGAATTAAATCTGCTTGCTAATGGGGCAAGTAATCATAAAATTAATGGGTTTACAAATCAATTAAATATTAATCTAGTTGGTGGTAACCCAAGGTTCGACGGGCAAAATCTATCTGCACAAAATGCTTATTTATTCGCAAGAAGCTCTAACGACATTTTAATAAAGGTGACGAATGAAGTTCTTGGAAACTTATACAATACTGGCGATGTTCTTTTATATAAAAAACCTAATATTATGAGTTTAGAAGCACATTATACTGGGGAAATAATAAATAAGTATTAATAAAAGCTTTAGAGCAACTAATTTTTTATTTAAATTTAAGTAAGCACTTTTATTTGAAGAACAATTAAGTACACCTTTAGATATTTAGTAATTAAATTGATTCTTAATAGTAGAATAAAACAAAACAAGGACTTCAGAAAAAAGATTAATGTTTATTTTTGTCTAATCTTTTAAAAAATAAATGGAACAAAATAAAAATGGTACTTGGGTAAGTTGGAATGAAAACCTTACATACAATTACAAATCTCTTTATAAAATTACTACAGAAAAAGAACTACAAGAGATTGTAAGTAATTCAGAAAAAACACGTATTTTCGGAAGTAAACAGTCTTCTGCAGATATTGTTTCTGGTGCTGAGACTTTAGTTGACATTACTACTTATAATAAAATTTTATCCTTTAACGATTCAGAACATACAATTACAGTCCAATCCGGAGTTATTTTGGGTGACTTACTAGAAACAATTGAAGCAAAAGGATGGTGTATTCCTTGTTTACCAGATATTAATACGGTTACAATTGGTGGCGCTTTGGCAACAGGAACTCACGGAACTAGCGGAAAGCTTTTATGCGAATATATGACTAGCTGTCGCATCGTTTTAGCGGATGGCTCCCTAAAAGAAGTAACGAATAAAGACGATTTAATAAATGCTGTAAGGGTTTCTTTGGGCGTTTTAGGAGTAATGTCTGAAATAACTTTTCAATGTGAACCCATCTACACTTTACACCTAAAAGAAGGTCCTGAAGATGATAAAGAATGGTTGCCTAAAATTGAAGAAAGATTGCAAAACCATGATTTCCTAAGAGTTCTATGGCTTCCTCACACGGATAAGGGGTATGTAATTACGGGTGATAAAATTGATCCAAACACCGCAATTAATGAAGATTTAGGTCCTAAATATTTAAAACACCGAAGAACAGCTTCTAAGATACTATACAAATACACCCATGTTTTTCCATGGATAACTGCGATTGCCAATAAACTTTTATATAGAGGTTTTTTCAGCACTAGAAAAGAACATAAAGGGTCATTGTATCAAGCCACAGTTACTAAATCTAGAGGCTCTACTTTAGAATTAGCAGAATGGACAATTGGTTTAGATCTCTTTCCAAAAGTGTTTGAAGAATTAAAAACAGAAATTAATAAATGGAGTAATAAATCGTTTATTCATATTCCTATGGATATCCGTTTTGTGTATAAAGACACTTCTTGGTTAAGTTATGCGTATGGTAAAGATACGGTTACAATGGGATGTGTTTCTAGAAATGCCGCTACAGCAGATACGTATGAGGCTTTTAAAAGTATTGAGAAAGTTTTTCTAAAATACGGAGGAAAACCTCATTGGGGAAAACGTTTTATGGCTAAAGATGCAGAAATTTCTAAAATTTACGATAAGTGGGAAGATTTTAAACTTTTAAGAAGAAAACTAGATCCAACTAATAAATTTTTAAATCCTTATTTAACCGAATTGTTTAACGAAAAAACAAACAACTAATGAACCCAAAAGGATTTTTATTTGATTTTGACGGAGTGATCGTAGACAGTTTTGAAAGCCATTATTCTGCTTGGACTTCTGCTTTTAAAGAATTATTTAATACCGAAATAGCGCCATTTCCAAAAAGTCATGCAGGGAAATCTCCTATGATAATTGCCGAATATTTTTGTAGCGTTATTGGTAAAGAAAAACAAACTGAAGAGTTGTTTTTTCTAAAGGACACACATTTGGACATCCATTTTAAAGTTCCAAAATTACTACCTGGTGTTACAGAATTTACGACGTTACTAACGAAAGAAAAAATTCCTTATGGCATCGCAAGCAATGCGACAAAGCAGTTTTTAAAGAACAGTGTTCATCATTTAAACTTGAACTTTACCACTGTTTTTGGTGTGGAAGATTACGAGAAACCAAAACCAGCACCAGAAGCATATATTACATTAGCGAAAGCATTGGGTTTTAAAGAACCTGACTTTAAAAATATTTGGGTTTTTGAGGATAGTTTAACAGGAACAAAAGCAGCAAAATTAGCAGGTATGATTCCAATTGGAATTTTAACACAATACACTAAAGAAGAATTAAAAGAAGCTGGAAGTGTCTTCGTATTCCCTACACTTTTGGAAGCGTATGAATATCTTACGAATTAAATTAGTATAGATTCCGGCCTACGCAGGAATGACAACCTATTGAGTTACTTCTCTAAATAAGGTTTCTAAATTTTTGTTGTGTGTATTTAAACCAAGAATTTTAAGTCCATTTTCTTGTGCAAAATCAAATACTTTTGGACGCATATCTTCTTCGCTTTCAAAAGTAATATACCAAGTATTATCGTAGTTATTCTTGTAAGAAACTACATTTGGCAATCTGTTTATAAACTGCTCTTCAATTTTATAATCAAAAGTAACTTCTATAACTTGTTGATTGTTTTCTTTGAGCTCAGTGAGTTTCTTATCAACCAATATTTCACCTTCTTTAATGATGATTACTCGATCACAAACAGCCTCTACTTCTTGCATAATATGTGTAGAAAACAACACTGTTTTTTCTTTACCTAATTCCTTAATCAACTCTCTAATTTCTACTAATTGATTTGGATCTAAACCAGTTGTTGGTTCATCTAAAATTAACACTTTTGGATTGTGTAAAATAGCCGCAGCTAAACCCACTCTTTGCTGATACCCTTTAGATAATTGATTGATCTTTTTATGTGCTTCAGTAGTTAACCCAACTTTTTCTATACAGGTTTCAATCTGACTTTTATCAACTTTAAAAATAGCTGCTTGAAATTGCAAGTATTCACGCACATACATATCTGTATATAACGGATTATGTTCAGGCAAATAACCTATTGTTTTTTGCGCTTCTATAGGATTTTGTAGCACATCAATTTCATCAACAAAAACGGCACCAGAATTCGGTTTTATAAAACCTGTTAAGATTTTCATCATCGTAGATTTCCCAGCTCCATTTGGACCTAGAAAACCAATAATTTGCCCTTTATCAGCAGAAAAAGAAACAGCATTTAGCGCTTTTTGGGTTTTATAAATTTTTGAAACGGATGTAACTTTTATTGACATTCTACAAATGTAATTTTATTTACTTTGATAACGAAATTATCCTCTTTTTAGTTCGTGAAATTTGAAGTTTTCAATTTAATCTTTCTAATATTTTTCATTCTAGACCAAGCTATTTTATGACGTTGTTTGTAAATCCATAAACAACCTAAATCTAGTAAAAAATAGAACAAACTAATTCCGCTTGGCGGATTATGACTTGGTAAAAAATTAAAAACTCCCCAAGCTGTTTCTGGCCATTCCCAGCATAAAAAATTTGTGCCAATAATTTCTAAATACGCAACTGAAACGTACATCGTTAGATAGAAAAGGCGTTCTCTTGGTTTATTCCTTAGAATGAAAAGCGTTACGATTGTCATTACAAAACCAAAAACATCATTCTTTAAAATCAGAAAAGAAGCAGCATAAATAAAAATGAAAATTGCTAAAAAACGCTCTAGTTTTATTCGGTTTTTTATAATCGCTTTTGCTTTTGAAAAATATAAAACAGCTACATATACTAAAGCATGTCCTGGAGGTACGTAATGTGGTACATTTTCTAATCGATACGTATACATTCCTAAGGCAATTGAAAACAAATATTCCCCTAAAACTGCAATAATTACCGCAGAAATCATTTGTTCTTTTACTCTTGTATTTACGTTATAGAAGGTAATTACAATACCAATGAACATACTAATATTAGCATAAAATTGAGCATCCTTAGTAATTTCTAACATGTAAAAACTATCTAAAAATAACCCGAAAAATATGAACAAATAAAGAGCTCCTAAACTTTTAAAAGTAGCATAAAAAGGAGATTTAGTAGCGAGTAGACTCATTTGGCTAAAGTAAATAAAAAATGGCTCAAAAAGTTTGAGCCATTTTTATTAAATCATAATACCTAATCGGTTACAATTGATAACGTACTCTAAGACTTACAAATCTTGGCAAAATAAATGTTTCTTTCAGATTGAAAGATATAATTCCTTGATTTACAGAAACCTGAGAACCTGTCGCTAATAAGTTACTACCGACCAATTCATACTCCCATTTGGCATCTTTATCTTTTCTGTACGCTAAAGTAGCATTCCAGATTTGAAATGAATTAATAGCACTTCCTTCTTGCCTCGTTTCATTATAAGAAAAATCTGATTTTACCGTTAATGAATTCCAGATATATGCATCAAAATTAATTGAGGGCACGTGTGTTATAGACTTTACATCTACTGCTCTAGCACTATTACTTTGATCGATAAAAGAGACTCTATAACGCAAACTAACATTGGGTGCTTTTGTAAAGTTTGTACCAATACTTGTATTCAATCCTTTTGATGTGCTTTCGTTTGTATTCTCTCTAGAATTAATAAATTGATACGTTTTATTATAAGAAAAGTTACCTCCTAAAGAAGTTCTAATTTTTTTAATTGTTTTTCCAACTCGACCAAAAGCAGTGAAACTTTCATTGTCAAAAGGTGAATTTAAAGAAGTACTACTAGAAACGACAGAGGCTGGTTCGAAAATTGTATTTGCATTTACTTGATTTGTAGTTTTTCTATAATTTAATCGAGCAAACACGTTACTTGCATTAAACAAATTAAAACTCCTATAATTCAGTGTTACATTATGAAAACTAGCATTTATTAAATCTGCATTTCCAGCAAAGAAAGAATTATAACTATTTGCTACAATACCTCTTGCGATTTGGTTTACATCGGTAAAACTCACTTCTTGTTTGTAGTTGAAATTTAAACTTTCACTTCTTTTAAACTGCATAATCATATCAAACTCTGGCAAAAATTTGGTAAAGGCATCTTCAAAAGATTCTGTACCAAACTGTGTATTTTTTGAATTGTAAGAATGCAATGTAAAACCTGGTGTAAATGTAAAAATACCCGATTTTAAACGATATCTTAATCCTGCATAAATATCAGTAAAATTATACTCTGTATCGTTTGTAGATTGTTCATCATTTAGACCATCAATATCTGGAGTAGGATCTAAAGTAGTTCCATTATCTAAAATTTGGAAAAAACGAGAGTTAAAATTTTGTGTACTTAAAATTGTACCCGCAACAAAGTTTAAATTACTCTTAGAATTTAAAATATAGTAATAATCTAACTTCGCATCTAATTGGTTTGATTTTACTTTTCTGTCTTGTTCTAAATTATAAAATTGATTACTTCTATCTAAACCCAAAGTGAACGCTGCATCATCAAAACCATCTTCAAGTTCTTCGAAATCAGGATCATTTGTAAGGTTGTTATTATTTGGATCATTTTCTAAAGAAGCTACATAAAAAGGATCTTCATCTTGCAATAAGTGCTTTACTTCTAAAGCAAAAATACTTTTTTCGCTTGCTGTATAAAAATAGCTTAAATTTTGATTAATTTTAAATGGAGTTGCACTTTCTCTTTCAGAAATAGTACCTAAAACTCTTGAATTTACGGCATCCGTTCTAAACTCATTAGAAAAACGACCCGTTACATCATAATTTAATTGATTACTAAAGTCTTTTTTGTAAACTGAACTAAATCGAAATAAACCCGAGTTACTTGTTTGGTCTGTTCTATTATCAACAAAATCGTCTGGAGTACTTGAGTCAATATAATCTATGGAATTAATATTTCTTTGTCCGTTATTATTACTAGACCAAATTAAGAAACCACTTAAATCTAATTTTTTATTAGGAGAATAACTAAAATTTAATGCCGATAATTTAGTTTCAATTTTATTTGCATTTCTTGCGCTGGCATTTAAAAAACCGATACCTGCATTTCCAAGATTTATGTTTGTTCCGTTTGATGGACTCTGACTACGAAATCCTCCGCCAAAATTTCTCAGATCGTTTCTACTTAATACAACGTCTCCAATATTATTTACATCTCCAATAACATTAATCGTATATTTTGGTGTGTAATAAAATAATTTGGGCTGAAAAAGATACAACCCTTCATCGGCCGAATTTCCTGCGCCAGCAGTAACATCTCCAAACCAAAAATTCTTTTTACCTTCTTTTAGTTTGATATTTATCGCAACTCTATCTTGATTATTTTGAACGCCACTTAATTGACCTACATTTGAATAGTTTCTTAATACTTGAATTTTATCTACTGCATTCGAAGGAATATTCTTTGTAGCTAGTTTTGTATCGCCACTAAAAAATTCTTTACCATCTACCATTATTTTTTCAACGACTTTTCCTTCAACTTCAATTTCACCCGCATCATTTATTTCTACTCCAGGCAATTTTTTTAATACATCTTCTAATTTTCTTTCAGAACCATTTTTAAAAGAATCTGCATTGTAAATTATAGTATCTCCTTTTATCGTTACTGGCATTTTAGAAACGATGCTAATTCCATCTAACATTTTATCTTCTAGCATTACATAGTTCTTAGAAATGTTCGTTTCTTTAGTCTTCAAAAATTTGCTGATTCCTTTAAAACCTATGTAACTAATTTTAATATTATAAACTGTATTTATTTTTAAATCCAATTTAAAATTTCCTTTAGCATCTGTAAAACCATAAGAAGCAATTCTTTTGGCAACGGTATCTAAAGCAATTACGTTTGCCATTTCTAAAGGATTCCCAATAGAATCTTTTACAACACCTCTTAAATTAATTTGGGCAGTTGAAACCCAAGACACCATAAAAATGGCAATAAGTATACTTTTTTTCATATGTATTTTGTTGTTGGTTAAGTTGGATTAGGCTGTTTAGTTTCTTCGCCCACCACGACTTCCTCTACTTTTAAATTGTTCTCTAATTTCTTCCGTTTTCTTTTTCACAATCTTATTATATTCCTCTCTGTCAACCTCTTTCCCTTTCGTTGGTTTTTTTATTTCTACTTTTTCTGCTGGATTTAAGACAATTTCTGTGCACAACATTGTTGTTCTTCCTTCATTTATTTCTAGAATTAAACCTGGTAAGCCAAAATAGGTTTCTGGCCCTGAGCTTACAGGGATTTGAGGAGTGTACCATGCAGTAACAGCGACCATTTTTACGGCTTCTTTTGTCTCTGCTGTTTTTGTAGAATCTTTCTTTTTATTGTTTCCTCTTCGACTAAACATACGCCCCCAATCAACTTTATTATCCACTTTTACCATGGTTGCTTTGTAACAAGTATATTGCCCAATCATCTTGGTTTCAGTGCCCATTTCCCATTTTGGTTGCTCCATTTTTTCAACTACAAGAAAGCGTTTGCTAAATTTTTCTACATCTTCTATCATTTCACGATCTTTAATGTTCTTATAAATAGAACCTTGACCATTACTAGTACCCCATCTACGTCCAGTTGTTCCAGGAGCATCTAATTTTACATTTTCTTTAAAGGATGATTCTACTTTATTGAAATTTAATGTGAATGTTTTTTCTAAAAAATTCTTAAGACGACCCATCATTTGTTTCTTTTGTTGCTCGCTCATTTGATCTCCAAATCGACTCATATCTATGGTTGTTTTAGACATATAAGTAGCTTTTCCCTGAAAGGTTTTTTGAGCAAATGTTGTGACAGTTACAAATGCTAATAAGAGTGTAAGTAGTGATTTCATTTTTTCTTGTTTGATTTCTTTTTCAAAATTACTTTTAAAATTCTTATATAAGACTTAAAAAAAACATAAAAGTTTAATCTATTCTTAAAAAAAGTAAACAAGATAGACCTCTATTTAATTTTATCCTCCTATTCTTATTTCAATATGATCACCACTTCCTCCTCTTTTAGACCGAAATCTTTCCATCATTTCTTTGGTTTTCTTGTCCATTATCTCTTTGTATTTAATTTCAGAAATTTCTTTCCCTTTTTTTGGTTCTTGAATTAAAATTTTACCTGAAGAATTTAAAACAATCTCTGTACAAACAATTGTTAATTCACCTTCTTTTAGTTCTAAAATCAAACCAGGTAAACCACCAAACTCTTTAGGGCCATTACTTACAGGTACTTCTGTTGTATACCAAGCTGTAGTAACAATCGTAACTTTCTTCTTGGTTTCTTTAGCTTCTCCACTCTCCATGCTTAAATGGTTTTGATCTTCTTCTCTAGAAAAAGTGGCTTTATAGCACGTATATTTCCCAATGTTTTTTGTTTCACTAGATAGTTCCCATTTAAAATTGGGGATTGTATCTTTAATTAAAAAACGTTTTCCCATTACTTCTAATTTATTAACATATCTTTTTTCTTTAATATTTTTGAAGTACACATCTGTTCCACCCCTATTTCCAAAAACCATTATATTCATCCCTCCAACTTGTGGTTTGGGATCATTTAATTTCACATCTTCTTTATAAATAGATTCATCTTTTGAAAAGCTGAGAATAAATGTTTTTTGAAACATCTTTTTCATTTGAGCCTCCATTTGTTTTTGTTGTGATTCTGACATTGTACTCTTCTCTCCTCCTATTTTTAAATCCACTTTTCTGTGGGTTTTATAAATAGCTTTTCCTGAAAAATTTTGCGCATTTATAGTTGCTACCATAAATAATGCAAGTGTTGTAATAATTGTTTTCATTTATTTTTGTTTTTAACACTACAAATATCTAACAGAATTAGTATTTATATAGTTAATGAGTGTTAACGTGTGTTAACCAACTCGTTTTATAATATTAACGAACTACCTTTGAAGTATGAATACCAAAAAATACCAATGGCTTTTTTACTTAATAACAGCGACTATTATAGCGACTATTAGTGTGCAATTCTATTGGAATTATAAAAATTACGAAGAAAACAAAGTCCGAATTGCGAATGAAATTCAGTTAAGTTTAGACAATGCTGTAGAAGAATATTATGCAACATTAGCGAAGGACGAAATTACAACCATTATTAATTTTAGTAGCAATAATGAGGATTCTATTTTTAAACATTCTAAGGAATTTCAAAAATTTAAATCTCTTATCAAAAAAGATACTTGTTCAATAGAACCAAAATTTAAAATTACCAATATTTTATTTACTACTGATGACAAAAATGATGCTAAAAAAACAGATTCCATTTTAAAAAATTTCGCCAAAGAAATCTCTGAAAAAAATAATATATATATCGAGGGCTCTAAAAACCGAAAGCTTAATAACCACTCAGAAATCAAATATTTTAAAGGACAAAAATCTGCTGATAGCTTAAAGTTAATTAAAAGTTTAAAACCCCTTTTCATTTCAATAACATCAAATGAAATAGAATATCAACAATTAGATTCTTTGATAAAAAATCAGCTTGACAAGAAAAAAATACCCATTCATTTTGTTTTTAATCATATAAAAAATGATACTATTTTTCATGCTTCAACAGATACATTATTTTCTAAAACAAAATTAAAAAGTGTCTTTTCGAAATCTACCTATTTAAAAAAAGATGAAGCGTTTAAACTACTCTATATCAACTCTAGCTATGAGGCTTTAAAAAGAAGTTCTTTTGGTATATTCTTATCACTTTTATTATCGCTTTTAATTATTTCTTGTCTGTTTTATTTGTTGAAAATCATCAATCAACAAAAGGAATTAGCTGCTATTAAAAACGATTTAATCAGCAATATTACGCATGAATTTAAAACACCGATTGCGACCATTTCAACAGCGATCGAAGCCATCGAGAAGTTTAATGTTTTAGAAGACACAGAAAAGACGAAAAAATATCTTTCGGTGTCAGCTATTCAATTAAAAAAACTACATCAAATGGTTGAAAAATTATTAGAAACCGCCACATTAGATAGTGAACAACTACTCTTAAAAAAGGAAACCATTGATATTGTTGAATTGACAGAAAGGTTGGTAAACAAACATCAACTCTTAACTCATAAAAAAGAACTAATTTTCTCTACAAACTTGCAACCTGTTTATGTAAATATTGATGTTTTTCATTTTGAAAATGCAGTTTCTAATTTAATTGACAATGCTGTAAAATACGGAGGAAATCAAATAGAAATCAATATCAATTCAATTTTAAAAGCAACTGAAATCACAATTGCAGATGACGGAAATGGTATTGAAAAAAATCAACAAGAAAAGATTTTTGATAAGTTTTATCGAGTTCCAAAAGGAAATACACATGATGTAAAAGGATTCGGAATTGGATTATATTACTGTAAAAAAATCATCGAAAAACATGAAGGAACAATTGTACTTTCATCAGATAAAAGCAAAACTATTTTTAAAATAAGCATTCCTAATGAGTAAGATAAAAGTATTATTAGCTGAGGATGAAGCGAGTTTAGGAATGATTGTAAAAGAGAGTTTAGAAACTAGAGGCTTTACTGTTTTTCATACAGAAAATGGCGAAGAAGCTTTTGAGGTTTACAAAAAAGAGAATCCTGATATTCTAGTCTTAGATGTAATGATGCCTAAAAAAGACGGATTTACTTTGGCGAAAGAAATACGTTTAGAAAATAAAAAAATTCCGATCATTTTTTTAACCGCAAAATCGCAAACAAGTGATGTTTTAGAAGGTTTTAACCATGGAGGAAATGATTATCTGAAAAAGCCTTTTTCTATGGAAGAATTAATCGTAAGAATTAAATCTTTGCTAAATAGAATAGAAACTAAAACCAATGTTGACGCGATTAAAATAGGAAGCTACTCCTTTAATTTAACCAAGCAAACCCTAGAGAATTCATCACAAATAGAACAACTTACGCATAGAGAAGCTCAACTTCTTTTTTATCTATTTCAGCAGAAAAATGAAATTTTAGATAGAACTTTTATTCTAAACAAACTTTGGGGAAGTGATGATTTCTTTAACGCAAGGAGTATGGATGTTTTTATAAGTAAGCTCAGAAAAAAGCTAAAAAAAGATACAAATATTCAAATTATAAATATTCGAGGTTTTGGTTATAAATTAATTTGTTAGTCATTATACTAACTATATTTTTTACTACCTTTATCATTACTTTTAATTTTAGAATATTTAAAATATGCACGTTGCAATTGCAGGAAATATTGGTGCTGGTAAAACCACACTAACCAAACTATTAGCCAAACATTATAAATGGAACCCACATTACGAATCTGTAGATGAAAATCCCTACTTGGATGATTTTTATGCAGAAATGGAGCGTTGGTCTTTTAACTTACAAGTTTATTTTTTAAATAGTCGTTTTCGTCAAATCTTAGAATTAAGGGAATCTGGCAAAAACATTATACAAGACAGAACCATTTATGAAGACGCTCATATTTTTGCGCCAAATTTACACGCAATGGGTTTAATGACCAATAGAGATTATAATAATTACAGCTCTTTATTTAATTTGATGGAAAACTTGGTTTCTCCTCCAGATTTATTAATCTACTTAAGAGCAGACATTTCTACTTTAGTTGGACAAATTCATAAACGCGGCAGAGAGTACGAAAATTCGATTAGTATTGACTATTTAAGTAGATTAAATGAACGCTATGAAGCTTGGATTTCTACTTACAAAAAAGGAAAATTACTCGTAATTGATGTTGATAATTTAGATTTTGTTACGAATCAAGAAGATTTGGGTTATATCATCGATAGAATTGATTCGCAAATTCATGGCTTATTTTAAGCCATAAATCAATAGTATAAAAAAAAGAGAGCGTTTTTAACGCTCTCTTTTTTTTGTGATAGATCACACATATTAGACACGCTATTTGTCTCTTTTAAGAAAAATTTAAAATTTTTGTAACATTCATAAAAGTTCTTACGTATAAAGAGGTGTAGTAATTATATGAATCCCTTGAAAAGATATAGAGAATTAGATGAGACAACTTAAAATTACCAAGCAGGTTACGAATAGAGAAACTGCATCCCTAGACAAATATTTACAAGAAATTGGAAAAGTAGATTTAATTACTGCTGATGAAGAAGTAGAATTAGCGCAACTTATTAAAGCTGGTGATCAAAGAGCATTAGAGAAATTAACGAAAGCCAATTTAAGATTTGTTGTATCTGTTGCAAAACAATATCAAAATCAAGGATTAACATTACCCGATTTAATAAACGAAGGAAACTTAGGTTTAATTAAAGCAGCAAAACGTTTTGATGAAACTAGAGGTTTTAAATTTATATCATATGCTGTTTGGTGGATTCGTCAATCGATCTTACAAGCTTTAGCAGAACAATCTAGAATTGTACGTTTACCGTTAAATAAAATTGGTTCTATCAATAAAATTAACAAAATGTACGCTTTCTTAGAGCAAGAAAATGAGCGCCCTCCAAGTGCTGAAGAAATTGCTAAGAAATTAGACATGACTGTTAATGACGTAAAAGAATCTATGAAGAATTCTGGACGTCACGTATCTATGGATGCACCTTTAATTGAAGGTGAAGATTCTAATTTATACGATGTATTAAATTCTGGAGAATCTCCAAATCCTGATAGAGTTTTATTACATGAATCTTTACGAATTGAGATTAACAGAGCATTAGAAACTCTAACTCCACGTGAAGCTGATGTTGTCAAATTATATTTTGGATTAGGTGAACACCAACCAATGACTTTAGAAGAAATTGGTGAAACTTTCGATTTAACTCGTGAGCGTGTTCGTCAAATTAAAGAAAAAGCAATTAGAAGATTAAAACATACGTCTAGATCTAAAATTTTAATGACTTACCTTGGATAATGGTCCCAGACCATTTTAGGTATCTCACTCATACTAAAGTATGAATATTTTTACAAAAAACTCTCGAATTCATTTTCGGGAGTTTTTTTTAACGACCTATTTTTAATCTTTGTAAGAATTCAAATTGGATAAAACGGCAAACATCCAAAGAACGCAGTGGTCTGGATGCGATAGTGGAATACAATGTAGAATTCAAAAAAATTAAAATCAGTCTAGATTTTTGTTTCTTTTCATCAATGGAAAAGAAAAAGAGATAACATAAACATACAGATTTATTTGTTCCTCGTAGCAATACCTATTTAATTAGCTAAAGACGCATCATAAATGGTAGGGTACTTAAATAAAAACAGATTACAATTATGCTAACGATTGTCTGTCTGAGCTTGTCGAAGACTTTTTTGAGTACTTAACATCCTTCGACAAGCTCAGGAAGACATTTTGAATTTTAATTGTTACGACATTATAAAGTTAAATCGATATTACTCCTTCAATTTATATTTAAAACAAATCTTATACTTTTCTTAAAAAAACCGCTTAACACATAGGTACATTAATATGTTAAACTGTAAACCTTGACTGAGACTGAATACTGCCAACTATTAAAATTTTACCACTTCATTCTTTCTTACAATAACGAATTAATTATCTTTGCAACATAAAATAACAACACAACAACAAACTAATGAGTAATTTAATTGCACCTTCAATTTTAGCGGCAGATTTCGCCAATTTACAAAGAGACATCGAAATGGTAAACAATAGTGAAGCCGATTGGTTTCATATTGATATTATGGATGGCGTTTTTGTTCCTAATATTTCTTTTGGAATGCCAGTTTTAAAAGCGATAACGAAACACGCTAAAAAAACAATTGATGTACATTTAATGATTGTAAATCCTGATCAATACATTCAAACATTTGCAGATTTAGGTGCTAACATTTTAACGGTACATTATGAAGCTTGTACACATTTACATAGAACAATTCAAGCGATAAAAGCAACAGGAATGAAAGCCGGAGTTGCTTTAAACCCTCATACACCAATTGCCGTTTTAGAAGATGTAATTGCCGATTTAGACTTGGTTTGTATCATGAGTGTAAATCCTGGTTTTGGCGGACAATCTTTTATTGAAAACACCTATAAAAAAGTAAGCCAGTTAAGACATTTAATAGATTTCACAGAATCTGATTGTCAGATAGAAATTGATGGTGGAGTTACAGACAAAAATGCAAGCGCTTTAATTGAAGCAGGAGCAAATGTTTTAGTTGCAGGAAGTTATGTTTTTGGATCAGAAGATCCAACAGCAACTATTGCAGACTTAAAAAATATCATAGAATAGATATTGTATACCGTAGTTGACATAGAAACCACAGGAAATGGATATAAAGGTTCTAAAATAACCGAAATATCCATTTTTGTTTTTGACGGAAAAACGGTGCTTAATGAGTTTACTTCTTTGGTAAATCCTGAGCAAAGTATCCCTCCATTTATTACCAATCTTACAGGTATTACAAATGCGATGGTCAAAAATGCGCCCAAGTTTTATGAAATCGCAAAAAAGGTTCAGGAACTTACTAAAAACACCATTTTTGTAGCGCATAATGTAAACTTCGATTACAACATTATCCACGAAGAATTTAAAAACCTAGGATTCGATTTTAAACGCGAAAAACTTTGTACAGTTCGTTTATCACGAAAGATAATTCCGGGTTTACCTTCTTATAGTTTAGGTACTATTTGTACTTCCGAGAACATACCTATTAATGGAAGACACAGAGCAAAAGGTGATGCCGAAGCAACTACAGAACTGTTTCGAAGATTAATTTTAAGAGATAATAATTTCACGATCAATTCTTTTTTAAATCCGAAGTCTAAACCAGCAACCTTACCTCCTCTTTTAGATAAAACAGTCGTTGATAATTTACCCGAAACATTTGGTATTTATTACTTTAAAAATTTAGCTAAGGAAATTATTTATATTGGAAAAGCAAACAATATAAAACAACGTGTTATCAGTCATTTTTATGACAAAAAGAAAACAGTCCAAACCATGTGTTTAGAAACTGCCGACATTTCTTACACAAAAACAGGTAGCGAATTGTTAACTTTATTATTAGCATCATCAGAAATAACAGCTGTTTCCCCAAAATTTAATGAGACTAAAAAAAGAGCAGGAGAAACTATTGGCTTGTTTTCGTACGAAGATCAAAAAGGAATCATTCATTTGGCGTACAATCGCTTAAAACAAGTTCCAAATGCAATCATGAAATACTATTCTGTTGCCGAATGCAAAACTCATTTAGAAACGTTGTGCAAAGAATTTGAATTGTGTCCAAAATACTGTCACTTACAAACTAATATTTCTAGCTGCTCTCAGTATCAATTGAAAGAATGCAAAGGTATTTGTTGTGATAAAGAAGCGGTAGAGGATTATAATATCCGTGTTAGAAAAGCAATAAAATCTGTAGGAATTGGAACGGAGGGTTTAGTCCTCAAAGAAAAAGGAAGAACCAAAGATGAAGTTGGTTTTGCACTAATTTTAGATGGAATTTACCAAGGTATTGGTTACGTCGATACACATCAATCTCAACAATTAGAAAACCCTGAAGATTATCAATTTTTTGTAGAACCAAAAAAAGATAATAGAGACATTCAGAAAATTATTGCTGCACATCTAAAGGAGAAAGAGGCTTAAAAAAAGCCTAAAAAGAAGCACTTTTTGTCAATATTTCACCCTAATTACAAGGTGATTTTACTATTTATTTCACAAAAACAAGGGTAAAATAGGGTGATTTTCCCTTTAGTAGTCAGTTCGTACTGCCTCGAGACGCAGTTAAAGTTGCATCAAGGTGCAGTTTACATTGCACCTTGACGCGATAAAAGTTGCGTACTGATGCAACTTGGCTGTTTTTAGACAAAAAAAACCTCAATAACAACTGTTATTGAGGTTTTACGAATAAAATAAGTAACGATCTAATAAATTATGTCGTTCTGCTAAAGGTTAAATTCTTTAACAACGTTCGTAACTTTTTAGCGGGTCTAAATAAAATACGTGTATTGGTAATACTATCTATAGATACTTCTTCTTCGGTTTCAAAACCGGTAGAGCTTAAACTTACTTGAAAATTACCCAATTTACCCAAGCGTACAATTCGGCCTTGTCTCAACTCTCTCACAATATTGGTTTCTAGCCTGTCTAAGACTGCCAAACAATCGGTTTCTGAAAGCGCAGATTGCTCAGAAATCATTTCTGCTAAGGTTTCGAAATCTACGCTTCCGTTTGCGGTTACTGCTGCATAATATTTTGCAGGTGCTGTAATATCTTGAGGATTTTTCCTCGGGATTGTTTTATATTTAATGGACATGCTATTCATTTTAAAATGCATTGCTTTTAAAGAGGCAGCAATACAAAAACCTCTTTTAACGCGCTTTTAAAACTCGGCAATAGTTTGCCAATACCACATACGTCTTTATGTAGGATAACTGTTTGTATGTAAAATACCTACAGGAGTTTATACGAAAAAAATTAAGTCATGTTTTTTACCAAATGCAGTTTGGTGGACTGCTTAAAAATATTTGTAAAATATTTTGGTAAGCTAAAAGAATAGTGTAATTTTATAGTTCGAAAATGAAACTACACACTTCTTTTAGTGTTACCGTTTTAAAAAAGTCTTAAAGCACCATCTTTAAGGCTTTTCTGTTTTGTAAAACTAGTGTTCTTTGTTAGTTATTCAAGGTGATACTTATTCACAAAACCTTAAAGTTTTTAACGAAATAAGGTATTTATTTAATAATGAGAATAATAAGACTATTTCAAGTCTTCTTTAAAGTCCAATTTAGAGGCGTTAGAAACATAGAATGCTAGCTTTTTAGACGCTCAAAGATGTATGCCTATCTAAAAACCCCACAACTTTTGGACTTAATTTGTAAAATTAGTGCCTGAAACCGGAAAAGATTGTTCTGCTAACGGTGTTTCTGTACAAACTATACAACCTGATAAGGTCGCACTCGTAGTGATCGCTGAGCAGGTATTGTAATTGCTCCTAACCTAAAAGGCATTTCATTAATGAGTGGTAAAAACAATGAAAAAATGTATAAACTGGGTATTATCAATCGAAAAGAGCATCTTCCTTAACAAGGAAAAACTATTAAAACGGTATTATCTTACCCAATACCAAATAATTTTAGGGTTTGGATTGTTTGCTCCACTATCTACAACAGATATCCAAGGCACAGGATTAAAAGCATTGTGGTTAGAAATTAATGTTCCCCACCACGATTGACTACAACTAGCACTTGTAGTAATAAACCCATCGCAAGTAGAAAACCAATCATCTCTTGGAGCACCATATATCCTGCCAAGTCCTATATTAGCAAACCAATGCACACCATATGTAAAACCAACTGAATGATACATTATCGGCCAACCCACTGCGCCACCTGGATTATTATAACTCCATAGCCATGCGCTACGACTACGCTCAATGCTAGTCGTTAAAAAGCCCTAACTGCACGAACTGACAAGGGATCGTTAATTTTAGCTTTGGTACTCGTAACTGGACCATTGAAATTACAGTAGAACGCACGGGAACTAGTGTATTCCGTGCTACTCCAATAGATAGCTGTTCCAAGACTAGTTCCTGCATTATTTGCACTTGTAGCATTAATACTTACTCTATTGTTATATATTTCTAGCAATTCAAGCTTACTCGGTAAAAACCAGTCGGTATACCCATTCAATGTAAGGTTTGCACAAATATCAGCTGCAGTCCCTACTGTGCTGCAATCAGCTTCTATATCAACAGTGTTTTGTGCGCCTGTACCTATAGCAGTTCCACTTGCTCCAGTAATAGCTGTACCATAACAACCCCACTCAGCACTGGTACTTTGGTTTACTGCAGAAACTACTAATCCACCTCCACTACCATCTACCCAAAAAACAATTCCTCCATCTCTAAAATCTCCAACGGCAGGTGCTTTTGTCAATACTTTTTTACCATTTAAATCTATTGCGTCATTACCTCCAATACTTCCGTTTTTGTTTACATAATAAACACTTGTGGTAGAGACCCTACCATATTTATCAACTACAGAGACGCTACTTACCGTTAAAGATACTGCTGAGCTACCACTAGAATACGTTGCATCTGCTGCTTGCGTTGCGGTTATATTAGCAGTACCCGCACCAGTAATAGTAACGGTATTTCCACTAATGGTTGCTATGGCCGCATTATCACTTGTATACGTAAATGCTCCAGTACTTGTACTTGTTGGGTCGGTGATGGTAAATGAACCATCAAAATAGGTTTTTACATAGTTGTTAAAATTGGTAAAGGTTGGGTACAGTCCGCCATCTGTAATCGTCCAGTTTTTAGTCCCTATTAATTCGGTATTTCTTGCTGTAACAACACCGGATGCATTCGTGTAAATACTACTACCAAAATGGGCATTTAAATTTAGAGGAATTAGTGTTTCTCCTGCATCTAAAGTAGACCAACCTAATAATAAAGCATTATAATTTGCACTAGATAATTGTCCACCATATAAAAAGTTAGTAAGGTTCGTTACGTTTGAAATATTCCAACTACTTATATCTTGATTAAACAAAGAAACTCCATTAAACATGTTAGACATATTAGTAACTCGGGTTACATCCCAACCACTAATATTTTGGTTAAAAGCACTCGCTGATTTAAACATATTTGCCATACTAATGTTTTTACTAGCATCTGTAGTAAATTGCCAATTAGAAACAGTACCATTAAAAACGCTATTCTCTTGAAACATATATCCTGCATTTGTTAAACTAGATACGTCCCAAGAGTTTAAATCGCTGTTAAAACCAGCTCTGTAAAACATTTGATACATATTTGTAAC
>Ga0308021_10000187_pt1 | contig 29329 bp, 28 predicted proteins | sample Neamet351_FD_201296 | JGI IMG/M metagenome (GOLD analysis project Ga0308021, IMG submission 201296) | Marine microbial communities from water near the shore, Antarctic Ocean - #351 | ecosystem: Environmental > Aquatic > Marine > Unclassified | place: Southern Ocean | collected 2014-10-02
AATTATTTTCAATAAGATTTCTACAGGTGCTTTAAGCGATTTAGAAAAAGTAACGAAACAAGCGAGAGCGATGGTTACTGTGTATGGTTTAAATGAAGAGGTTGGTAATATTACCTATTATGATTCTTCAGGAAATGATTCTTTTGTAAAACCTTACAGTGAAGAAACAGGTCGTAAAATTGATAGAGAAATTTCTAAAATGATCGAAGCTCAATATGTAAGAGCAATAGAACTTTTAGATGAAAATAGAGATAAGCTAACCGTATTAGCAGAACTGTTATTAGAAAAAGAAGTTATTTTTAAAGATGATTTACTAGCTATTTTTGGTAAAAGACCTTTTGATGAAGAAACTGAAGAAGTGATTGTCGAAGAAGAAGTGATTGTTAAAGAAGAGGTAGAGATCCCTACAGTAGATAAAACCTCTGAAGAATAATTTTAAAATGAATTTTTTCAAAAAACTTTTTAACATCCCCATTAAAGAGGATAAAGAAATAGACAATCAAGAGGTTAAATTATCTCTTGATGATTTATTTGTGCACAATTTTACGGAAAAAGGCGGTAAGTTTTTGTATTGTGTTGAAAAGAAAGAAGTTCTAGAAAATTACAAGAAAATACTCGCAGAAAATAATTGGAAAGAAGTTGGCGTATTAGATGATAAACTGACTTCTTTTTTAAAAAATAATGCAACTAAAGCATTAAAACCTTACAAAGAAGAGACTCCTATATTCACTTCTTGTGAACATTTGATTGCAGATAATGGAGATATTTTATTTTCATCAAATCAATTAGGAAGTATTAAATTAAGAGAATATCCAGACAACTTTATTGTATACGCAACAACAAGTCAGTTAGTTAAAGATACGGGTCAAGGACTAACGGGGATCAAAACGAATAGCACAAAAAACTTACCAACAAATATTTCTGCAGTAAAGAATTATATTATAAATAAAAGTGATGATAATTTTTTAAACTCTGGGAACAGTAACTCAAAAAACTTATATTTGCTGCTATTAGAAGATTTATAATATGCGCAACCTTTTGAAAAGGAGTTTTTCTGGAATTATTTTTGTTTTAATATTTATTTCTGCAATTTTGCTTTCTAAAGAATCTTATATCGTATTAATTACTTTATTTGGATTTGTATCTATTTGGGAATTTATTAGAATGATAAAACTCAAAAATTACGCAGCCTATTTTTTTTTCATATTTGTTGTATTTTTAATGATGAAAGTACAAGATAGTTATGCGATATCCTTAGTTTTAATCATAACGATACTTTCTTCTTCTTTCTTAATGTATCAACTTTTTACAAAAAAAGAAATAAAGTTTTCTAACGATAGAGTTAAATTAGGCGTTACGATTAGATATGTGATTTTTTCTATCTGTTTTTTATTGTTACTTCCTTTTTATCAAAACAGTTTTCATCCCTATTTAATGATCAGTATATTATCAATTATTTGGGTAAATGATTCTTTTGCCTTTTTAGTGGGTAAAAATTTCGGAAAAAATAAGTTGTTTCCATCAGTATCACCAAAAAAAACAATTGAAGGTTTTTTAGGAGGATTGGTTTTTTCACTTTTAACGGCAGTGTTTATTAGTAAAATCAATTTAGATTTTACGCTGTTAAACTGGTTGATTATTGGAGTTATCGTTTCAGTAATTGGTACGATTGGTGATTTAGTTGAATCTAAATTTAAAAGACAGGCAAATGTTAAAGATAGCGGAAACATTATGCCAGGACATGGAGGTATTTTAGATAGACTAGATAGTTTGTTATTTGCTGCTCCATTTGTATATTTGTATATTAATTTTATTATTTAAAGATGATTCGATTTCATAAAGAAGGTTACAAAATTATTTCAATTACTTTTATTATTGCAATTGCAGCAATTTTATTAGCTGAAAATTTTATTGATATAAATTGGTTAGTGAAAGCAATTCAAGTTCTAGTTTTAGGCTTTGTAATTATAGTGCTTCAGTTTTTTAGAAACCCTAAAAGAATTACAAGTTTAAATGATCACCAAATTATCGCACCAGTAGATGGTAAGGTTGTTGTTATTGAAGAAGTACAGGAATCTGAATATTTTAAAGATAAAAGATTACAAATATCAATTTTTATGTCTCCAATAAATGTGCATGTTACAAGGTATGCCATGAGCGGAATTGTAAAATACAGTAAATATCATCCAGGGAAGTTTTTGGTAGCGTGGCATCCAAAATCGTCTACAGAAAACGAAAGAACTACAGTCGTAATTGAAAATAAAACGATTGGAGAAATCTTGTACAGACAAATCGCTGGAGCTTTAGCAAAAAGGATTGTAAACTATGCGAATGAAGCTGACAAAGTAGTACAAGGCGCAGATGCGGGTTTTATAAAATTCGGTTCTAGGGTTGATTTATATTTACCGCTAGGAACAAAAGTAAATGTAAAGTTAGGAGATACAGTTAAAGGGGGGGTTCAAGTTGTCGCAGAAATATAATATAGATTTAGATACAGAGTACAAAGCTTCTTTTGATAAAATATCTAAGTTGAAAAAGGCGGTTGCTCCGGACATTATGCTGAAATTTTATGCTTATTATAAGCAAGCAAATTTTGGTAATAAATTTTCATTTAATAGTGGGTCAGATGTAAGAAGCGCTTTTAAATTTAATGCCTGGGTGCAATTAAATGGAATGACTGCTGAAGAAGCAAAAAAAGAGTATATTAAACTAGCCAAAACAATTTAATTTTTTAAAAAAAAAATCATGAAGAAAATAGTTATTATCTCGTTTTTATGGATAGCAATTGGGTTTAACCTTTCAGCATGTAAGTCAGAAGCAAAAAAGGAAGCAAGTAAAGTAGTCGTAAAAGAAGCTACAGCCGCTTTTTCTGTTGCAAATGCAAAAAATGAAATTAATTTTACCGCTTATAAAACGACAGATAAAGTTGCAGTAGGAGGGCAGTTTCATAAAGTTAATGTTCTTGCCGGAGGCGAAGGAGATACTGTAAAAGAAGCAATTAATAATACGGAATTCTCAATTCCTGTAAGTAGTATCTTTACGAAAGACACTAGCAGAGATTATAAAGTTAAAAAGTTCTTTTTTGGAATGATGGACAACACAAAATTACTTTCTGGGAAGTTATCCTTAACTGATGATACAAATGGGGTTGCAGAAATTACAATGAATGGCGTTTCTAAAAACGTACCTTTTACATATACAATCGTTGCTAAAGCTTTTAATATGAAAGCGACGATGGATATTAATAATTGGAATGCATCCGCAGCTTTAGCGTCTTTAAATAAAGAGTGTATCGATTTACATAAAGGTGCAGACGGGGTTTCTAAAACGTGGAGTGAAGTTGCTTTAAATATTACGTCAACATTCTAAAGAATATATAAATTATACAACGCTTTTTTAAGTGTTTTAAATCGAAAAGAAAATCCATTCTTTTCGATTTTTTTTGTCGAAATTCTACTTCCTTCTAAAAGAATAACTGCCAGTTCTCCAAATAAAAGTTTCAACATAAAACGAGGAACACCAATTCCTAAATAAGGTCTTTTTATGCTTTCTGCAAATGCTTTAGAAAAAGTTATACTTGTATGATGTTCGGGTGCAACGGCATTATAAATACCTATTAAATCACCTTCTATTGATTGGGTGTACATTTGGCATAGATCATCAATATGAATCCAAGGAAGATATTGTTTGCCAGAACCTAAAGGAGATATGATGGGCGTTTTCATTTTGTCTAATGCTCCCCCTTTTTCAGTTAAAACAATACCGGTTCTTAATAGGGTTACAGGGATGTTTTCTGTTGAAAATTGATGAGCAGCTTGTTCCCATTTTTTGCAAACATCCCCTAAGAAATCAGTGCCAACAGGAGCTGTTTCTTCAAAAATTGTTTCGGAAGTTATGGCTCCGTAATAACCAATCCCTGAAGCAGAGATAAAGCCCTTTAAATTAATTTTATATTCTTTTATTTTTTCAAATAAAAGAGTAGCAGTTTTCACTCTGCTATCAATAATTATTTTTTTTCGTTCATCGTTCCAGCGCTTATCTGCAATTCCTGCGCCTGCTAAATGAATAATATAATCTGTTTCTAAAAGAGCTTTCTCCTCAATGTAATTATTAGGAACATCCCATTTATATTCATTTTTGTTTTTAGGATTCCTACTTAAAATGAATACATCATGATTTTTATCAATCAACATTTGTGTTAGTCTTTTTCCAACTAAACCAGTGCCACCTGTAATTAATATTTTTGCCATACTGTAAAAATAAAAAACCGCAATCGAAATGATTACGGTTTGTAATAGATAAATTTATTTATTTAATCTCTTTCATGGCATTGGTAATTAATATTTTTAAATGATTTTTATGCGCTTTTGTCGCAATATCACCTTTACCATTACGCATCCAAGTTTTAATGTTTTTCAAATTATAAATGGCCATCGATTTTGCAGCAACTGTAAATCTGCTACTAGCTTTGCCAGAAATCATATCAATTAACCTTTTTGTATACACCGCTTGTAAGTTTTGACGGAATGAATTGATGCTTCCATAAACATCTTGTTTAAATAGCATGTTATTTAAATCGGTCATAAAAGAGGCTAATTTATATTCATTACCATACAATTCAGAATTAGAAATTCTTTGTAAGGTGTTTGGATGCATTATATGCGCTAAAACTCTTGTTTGATACCCTAAGATTTGCTCATGAATTTTGGGATCTTCTGGACCGCCAAAGAAATTATAACCTCTTCTTTGTTTTGCTAAATAATTGTAAATATCTTTAGGTGTGTCAAAAGCATCTGGAGCAAAAATGTATTTTTTCATAGCGTCCATTGCTCTTTTTTGGTCTGATAAACTTACAGGTGTATAAGGTTGTGTTCCTCCTTCTTGACCAAAAGTGGCTCTATCAACATAAACACCGCCAATAAATCTAGAAATTACTCCACCTGCAATTGCTGATTGATTATGTAATGTATAATAAGCGCGTCTTAAATCTTCATACGTTTCCCCTTTTTTAGTAAACTGCGTTTTTAAGTCTTTCATCATTGAATTCACCAATTCAAATCTATTGATTGAATAGGTAATTGGGTCATTTGATAAATCGCCAATCATAACTCTTGGGTCAATTGCTTTTCCAGGAGAACGCATATCATCAGCATCATTTCCGAAAATTAATTCTGGTTTTGTAGATTCATTTAATAAAACATCCATTTCTGAATCGTTTTTAAAATCTTGATATCCAAACTGTACCGCCCAAACATCATAAGGGCCAACGGCCATATCAGCATATTGTCCTTGTTTGCTTCTGTCGTTTGTAATATTAATTCCTGCATAATCCATTACAGAGCCCGTTAAAGCTTTTCCTTTGATAAAAGCGGCATCTGCTAATTGCTCAGGAGAAAATAATTGACTCGCCTTCATGTTATGATTTAATCCTAATGTATGTCCAACTTCGTGCATAATTAAAGATTTCATTCCTTCTTTTTTCAGTGCATCCAACTCTAAATCAGAAGCACCAGTTGCTTGTAAAACAGCGGTTCCTAATTGCATATTTTCATGCATTACATGTCCCATAGAACAGAAATTAAGATTTTGCTTTTCAAAGAATTTTGTAACTTTTAACTCTTCTGAAGTTTCTAACTTCATATTAGCAGTTGCATCATTATATAACTTGTCTGCAAAAACTCTATTTGTAAAATGCACGAACTCTAACATAATGTCTGCACCTAAAATTTCACCAGTTTTTGGGTTGACAAAACTTGGCCCATAACCACCAAAAGGAGGGTTTGGAGAAGAGGTCCAACGTAACACATTATAACGTACATCACCAGCATCCCAATCGGCATCATCTGGTTGTACTTTTACAGCCATTGCATTTTTAAATCCCGCTTTTTCAAAAGCGACATTCCAAGCTAAAACACCTTCTTTAATCGTTGCTCTCCATTCTAGCGGAGTTGTGTTTTCTATCCACCAAGTAATTGGCGTTACAGGTTCTGAAATCGCAGCCTCTGGATTTTTTTTAACCAACTTCCATCTATGAATTAGATCTCTATAATTTACAGTGCTTGTCGTTGTCATGTCATTGGTTTCCGTTAAGAAATAACCAACTCTAGCATCATCCATTCTTGGTAAATAATCTTCTTCTGGCATGTTCATAAACGTATGAAAAACTTTGATAGAAACATTTCTTCCATCAGTAACCGCAGCAGAACCACCATTTAAAACAGATGGGTTATTATACACGTATTCAGTTTTTACGTTGGTGTTTTCAGGGTAATTTTTAATCTCGTTTATTTTTGATTTTGCTTTGTCAAATCTTCCTAAACTAAAAGAAAAAGGAGAACTTCCGGGTCTTTTTGGTCCTTTAATTCTTGTAAAGGTTTCTGATAAAAATAATCCATCAGCATCTATTAAATATTCACCTTTTTTAGCGTCTGAGGCTACTATTTTTCCAGTGGCCATTACAGCAGCACTAATATTTGCTTCAGAAGATTTTGAAAGTGGACTTTTTTTATCGAAATAAAAAGAAGTGTTTGGCGCAATAAAATCTAATTTGTTAAAGTATTTTTTTACGTTGAAAACAATATTATTTTGAAAAGCTCCTCTAAAATGCCCTGCTTCTGTAACTCCATCAGCAATTTGAGAGAAATAGATAAAGTCTTTATTTAATTGATCCTCTTTTACTAAAAGCTTCACAGAACCTGTTACTGTATCCTGATAAATAGTAAATAAACCTTCAATTTTTTTACTGCTTTTTGTTAAATCTTTAATCGATTTTTCTTTCTTTTTCTTTGGAGTTTTTTTTGTAGTTGTAACTTCCTTTTTTTTCTTTTTCCAAAATTGTGCATTTGCATCTTGTACCCCTAAAATGGTAAGCGTTAAGAATAATGTGCAAAGAACTTTAAATTTCCCTGAATAGACCTTTTTCATATGATTTGTATGTTGATTAAAAATAAAGGAACAAGTTCTTTTATTCTAATTAATATCATTGTTAATTTTATCATAAAATTTATTTACTTTTCTTGAATCAAAAAATAATAAAAATGAACTCCTTTAGCTGCTTTTTTAGTAAAATAGCAACCTAAAATAAATACTGCTGATGTGTGTTTTGCATAAGAATTTATTCTTTTGGGGTTCGTAGAATTTAAAGACTCTATAGTAATTTTATAAGTGGATTCTAGTTAATTACCAATTCCCACGAGATTTAATATTTGCAGCACACAGTCGAATTATTTCTATAATTCGGTTTTTTTTGGTGGTTTCTCTTTTTGCTTGCTGCAACCAGTACAAATAACTTTTTCTATAACTTGGTGCAAAATTTTGATAGTTGATGAAAGCAATTTTGTTTTTATCAAACTCTTGTTGTAATTCTTTCGGGATAATACCTTTTTCTACAGCATCTAATGCTGTCCAGGAACCGTTTTTTTTGCCAATGTTAATTGTATCTAAACCAGATTGATGCATGAAGTTATTCTTGACTAGTTCTTTAATGTATTTCTTGTTTAGTCCACTCCAAACACTTTTTGGTTTTCTTGGAGAAAAGTATTGTTGTCGTTTCCCGTTACCTAAACTCTTTACGGTAGCATCTATCCACCCAAAACAAAGCGCAACTTTCACAGCTTCTTCCCAGCGCATGCTTTCTTCTTCGTTTTCTACTTTGTAAAATACTAAATAGACGCCATTAAATACTGAATGATTTTCTTGTAGCCAAAAACGCCATTCAGTATGGTTTTTAAAATATAATAAAGGTTTTTCTACCAAGTATCTCTAGGGTTTATTTTTTATTGACAAGACTTTATAATTATAACGTTTTTTTCTCTTTTGATCCTAAGTAAGTTTCTAATGAATCGTCTAGTGCATCCTTCCAAGGAGTATGATGTACCGGTGCCATATTCCCAGTTAACACTGATTTGTGACCATTATCTCGGAACGTCATAACGTTTTCTTTCTTATGTTTTTTCCATTCGAAAAAAGCTTGATTGGCATCCGTAATATTAAATTCCGGATAATCTGTTAACTCCATTAAACGCAACGTATAGTCACCTTGGTATTCTATGGCAGCATAGTCATCTGGCAACGTATCCTCAACAGCTCTCCAATGATCAATATCAGTGTGCATTTCTGCTTGTGATGGTAAGTCTAGACGCCCCATAATTACATCTCTCGCATACCAGGCTTGAGCATCAAACATATTAAAGGTATACCATTGATCTTGCATCCCAAGATACATTAACTTAGGGTTGTTCTCCCACACAACACCGTTATACAAGCTTACAGGATATAAACGATTATTCGTTTTTAACTTCAAACTTTCTTCCATATATGGAAAATGATGAATGTATCCAGTACACAAAATAATGGCATCAATATCTTTAGTAGTACCATCTATAAATGTTGCTGTATTTTTTTCTACTTTTTCAAGTAAAGGAACTTCTTTCCAGTTGTCAGGCCAGTCGTATCCCATGGGTGCTGTTCGATGAGAAACCGTTATTGACTTACAACCATATTTCCAACATTGCGAACCAATATCTTCTGCAGAATAAGAGGTTCCAATAATAAGAATGTCTTTATCTTTAAATTCTAATGCGTCTCTAAAATCATGTGCGTGTAAAATACGACCTCCAAAACTTTCAAACCCTGTAAATTCTGGAACATTCGGTGTAGAGAAATGCCCTGATGCAACAATTACAAAATCGAACTGCTCGGTATATTCCGTGTTTTTATTATGATCCTGCACCGTTACATTAAAGAGACCCTCTTGTTCATCATAGCTGACATGACGTACTGGAGAGTTAAAACGAATCATATCACGTATGCCCGCTTTTTTAACTCTACCTTCGATATAATCAAATAATACTGCGCGCGGAGGATATGAAGGAATGGGTTTTCCGAAGTGCTCTTCAAAAGAATAATCAGCAAATTCTAAACCTTCCTTAGGTCCGTTAGACCATAAATATCGATACATACTACCATGCACAGGTTCACCATTTTCATCTAAACCTGTACGCCAGCTATAATTCCATAAACCTCCCCAGTTGCTTTGTTTTTCAAAACAAACCACCTCTGGAATTTCAGCGCCTTTAGATTTTGCTGATTGAAAGGCTCTGAGTTGAGCTAGTCCACTTGGTCCAGCTCCAATAATGGCAACTCGTTTCTTTATGTTGTTGCTTTTTTGTTTTGTCATACTATTGGGTTCTGTATTAATTCGATTTTTAATTCTTTTGAAATGATTTATTTTTCTATTATTTTTTTAATAATCTTAAAAGTAAAAACAACGACACTTTCGTGTCCATTTTCTCCAACTGCAGCAACCCTAAAAAAGAAATTGTCAATTACAATTTCTTCTAAAGTAAATTCGGTAGTTTCTACATGTTTAGAATTTAGTTAGTGTTTTTACACCCGCTGTAACCGTCTTTATAATATCGTAAATTTTCGAATCTGTTTGAGCGCTAATTGAAATAGTGATCAATAGAAATAAGAAGATGATTTTATTCAGGGGAAAATATTTTTTTAAAGATACAGCCTTTTTAAAAACTAAAAACCATTTCAATAAAATTGAAATGGTTTTTAGAATTAAATTTTATTTAATGAATTCTTTTATTCTTTATCTAGTTGTTTTGTTAAGTTAAAACCGGCAAACAAACCAATACCTGCCATTAAGAAAATTGTACCAGGATATGCTACATCTTCATCAACGCCCAAACTATAGTGTAATACTGATGCTATAAAAATACCTATTCCTATTCCCATTAATAAAACGGATAAGTTTAAGACAAAAACTTTCCAAAAAGGTGCTGCATTTTTAGCATGCTTTTTCATAAAAATACTAGCATCTGCTCCTTTTTCGATCAATGCTAAACGTTCTGTGTTTCTGGTTGATAAGTATAAATAGAATACTCCAAATATGCTTCCAAATATTACTGCAAAAATTGCTACTTCCATAATTTATTATTTTAAAGTTTAAATGATTAATTTTATTGTGTTTGTAGCTTTGACGATACCATTTAAATAAAGGTTACAAAAAAAATAAAAAAAATATTTTTTCATAAAAATTGTAACCTATTTTTACAATAGACAGTCAAAGATAAAATGACGAACACTAACGACCAACTATACATTACGAAAGTCATCAATGGAGATATGAATGCTTTTGCATATCTTGTTGATGCCTATAAAAATATGGTGTTTAGTTTGGTTTTTAAAATGACAAAGAATAGGGAAGAGGCAGAAGAAATTAGTCAAGATACTTTTATAAAGGCTTATAAAAATATAAGTAAGTTTAAAGGCGAATCTAAATTTTCTACTTGGTTGTATCGAATTGCATATCATACTTGTTTAGATGCGATCAAAAAGAATAGAAATCATAATAATTCATTTGAAATAAATGAAATTACGTTGAATCAGATACAATCTACTGAAAATATTTTAGAAGGAATAGAAAGAAAAGAACGCGCAAGCATAATGAACGATTGTTTATTAAAACTACCAGAAGAGGAGCGTTCTATTGTTTGGATGTTTTATTATGATGAGTTAAGTTTAAAAGAAATTATAGACGTTACTCAATTATCTGAAGCGAACATAAAAGTAAAATTACATAGAGCAAGAAAAAAATTAGTAACCATTGTCCAAGAGAATGTAGCACCAGAAATAATCAATCATTATGGAAGATAATAGACACATAGAAGCGTTAGGTACATTTGCTAAAAAGTATGTAAAAGAAATTAAGCAAGAGCAACCGTCTTTAGACTTTACAGCATCTATAATGCAAACAATTGCAAAAGAAAGTACTGCGAAAGTTTTTAAAAGAACGGTGTTGATTTCTAAAAAAGTGTGGTTTGTAATTTCAGTATTCGTTTTAGCGGCAGTTTTTATTCCGTTTAAAGCATCTTATAAAGGACTTGTGAATTTACCAAAAGTAAATTTTTCTTTCTTTGATAAAATTCAAATCACTAATTTATTTGAATCATTTTCAGTTTCAAATACGGTTTTATATTCGGTTTTTTTCTTTGGGTTGATGTTTACTGCACAAGTTGTTTTCTTGAAAAGTCATTTTAATAAACGATTTGAATAATTACATAAAAGTGACTGAAGTAGTTTTCTTATTTATCAGTTTTTAGCTTGATGTCTTTATTAAAAGGAATATTTAATTGATATAAAATATCTTGATCTTTAGTACTGTCCAATAAATCCAAACCGAAGATTACTTTTTTAGGGTCATCATAGGTTAATGTTCCAAAAATACGATCCCAAAAAGAAAAGATATTTCCAAAATTAGTATCTGTCCAAGGCATTTCGAAATGATGATGAAACTTGTGCATGTTTGGGGTTACAAAAACAAGACTCAATATTTTATCAATTGTTTTAGGCATGTAAAAATTGGCGTGGGTAAAATAGGCGAAAAAGATAGTTGCCATTCTATAAAAAAGATAATAAGCAAGCGGAATTCCGAAGAGCACAATAACCAACAAAGCAAAAACTTCTCTCATTAAATAATCTCCAGGATGATGCCTAGTCGCGCTAGTTGCATCTACCGTTGTGTCACTGTGATGAACCATATGAAAACGCCACATAAAAGGAATTTTATGCAACAAATAATGTACGAGATATTGTGCGGAAAAATCCAATGCCAAAACCGCAATTAACAATTCAGCCCAAATGGGTAAATCTATTAAATATAACAGACCGAATTCATTAACGTTTAGCCAAATAAAGATTCCTAAACTTAAGACTCCGAAGAGTAAATTTATACTTAAATCCATCGCAAGGAAAACCATGTTTATACCTGCGTGTTTCCATTTTTTGTAATTAAATTTTACTAAGGGAATAATTAACTCTACAATCCAATTTGCAGAAATACAGATAAAAATCCATGCTAGTTTTTGCCATGAAGGCATTGTCTCAAAAAAGTTTAAAAAGCTATCCATTCCTAAAGTTTAAATTAAAGGATTGTAATATACAGCATTTTAGTTTAATTTTTAAAAGGTGAAATTAAAACTCTAAATACAGAATGTGATTCGGGTTATAATGTGTCTTGGAAATTTCAAAATCAGTACTTCCGACTTTTACAAAGCCCGTTTTTTGATAAAAATTGATGGCTCTTTTGTTTTCAGTCCAAACGGCTAACCAAATTCCTTTTTGATTGTTTTTCTTTGATAGGTTGAGGTTAAAGTTAAATAATTCTTTCCCTAAACGTAGCCCGTAGAATTCTTCTAATAAATATAATCGACTCATCAGCGTAATATTTTTATCAGAAATATTTTCGTTTTTTGAGTTTAAAATTACTTTAGAATATCCAGCAACTGTATCATCAGAATAAATTAAGAAATACAAATTTTGGGGGTTGACTAATTCTTTTATAAAATTGTCTTCACCAAAATTATTGGCAATATAAGTGCTGATGTCTTTTTTAGATGCTGAATGCCCGTGAGCAACTAAGAATGCTTTTTTGCCAATTTTCGATAAAATTTCAGCATCTTTAATTGTCGCTTTTCTTATTTGATGCAATTTGTGCTTTTTAAATCTAGAAACAAACTAGATGATTAATACCAGCGTTTTTTATTCTTTTTAGAAGCTTCAGACTTTCTTCCTTTTTTGTTTTTACTAACGGTATTTGGTTGTAATTTTTTGTGTTTTGGTTTGTTGATGATATATGGGTGATCAACAATCACTTTAATTGGTTTTTCAATTAAAGCTTCAATCGTTTTGATGTAGGCGTTTTCATCAGGAGAACAAAAAGAGAATGCGATTCCAGATTTACCAGCTCTACCAGTTCTACCAATTCTGTGTACATACGTTTCAGGTACATTTGAGATGTCAAAGTTAATAATTGCATCTACATTTGTAATATCAATTCCACGCGCAGCAACATCCGTAGCAATTAAAATATTCGCTTTTTTATTTTTAAAATCTTCAATCGCTTTATTTCTGATTGCTTGCGATTTATCTCCATGAATACTTGTTACTTTATAATCATTTTTAAGTAACGATTCTTCTAATTTATCAACACCAATTTTTGTACGTCTAAAAATGATGATTTTTCCATTGATGGTGTTTCTCAATAAATGCAAACACAAATCTGTTTTGTTCTTTTTTGGAAGATAATATAATAACTGACCAATATTTTTTGCAGTAGTTTCTTCTGGATTTATTTCTACCTTAACAGGTTTATAGAGCATTGCTTTTGCCAACTCATCTATTTTTTCTGGAATTGTAGCCGAGAAAAGTAAGGTTTGTTTTTTCTTAGGACATAAACGTTCTATCTTTTTCACGTCGTTTATAAACCCCATGTCAAGCATTAAATCAGCTTCATCTAATACAAAGATTTCAATAGCACTTAAGTCTATGAATCCTTGTAAGTAAAGGTCAATTAACCTTCCAGGAGTTGCAATTAAAATATCGACACCATGTGCTAAAATCTCTTTTTGAGGTTCTAGAGAAACACCACCAAAAACTGCAGCAGTTGTTAAATTTGTGTATTTGCTATAAGTTTTAAAGTTTTCTAAAATTTGTATTGCTAACTCACGAGTAGGCGTAACAATCAATGATTTTATCTCTTTACCTTCTTCTTCTTTTAAACCTTGCTTATCAAACAACATTTGGATAATTGGCAACGCAAAAGCAGCTGTTTTACCTGTACCCGTTTGTGCAGAAACAATTACGTTCTTTTCTGCTAGAACTAAAGGAATTGCTTTTTCTTGTACTAAAGTTGGTGTGTGATATCTTTCTTCAGCAACTGCTTTTAAGATAGATTTATGGAAAGGAAATTCAGAAAACTGCATTGAATATTTTTAATGCAAAGGTAGTTTAATTGCAACGATAGTTTTTGATGAATTTTGTATTTAAAAATTAGATTTTATCGGTCATATATCTTCTAATTTACTTTATGTTTTTCAAGATTCAATAAGAGTTTTTCTACCAATTTATAAGCTAGAACCTTTTGTTTTTAAGACTCTACCTTCCTTTTCAGCTTCCATGTCTTTATGACGCCCAATGACTATTCCTATTAACATTCCCGTTGCTAAACCAATTGAATTTCCTGAGGCGCCAAAACTAGTTCCTATTGCAACTCCAAAACACATCCCTAAACTCATGCCGATAGCAGTATAGTAACCTTCTGATATCAATGAAAATTCTTCTTTTAAAAAATCCTTGAAAACATTTAACTGTTTACTATAATATCTTCGCTTATTTTTCGGATTCGATTTTAATGCAAAAATTTTAATTTTATTTTCAATTAGAGATACTTGTCCTTCGGATAATTTTCTGCTTTTTAAATTCGTCAAAATCGTAATAAAACTTTTATAAACTCTTATTTCTCGTTTACGATCTGTCTGTTTTAATAATTTTTCAAAAAACTCAGCTGTTTCTGTAATCGTCATAATTTTAATCTTTATTTAATTAGTGTCTAAAGTCAGGTAATAGGACACTTTAATTTATTCAGTTCTTAAATCTTCCATATCAGAAATTAATTCTGCTAATTTTTTTAAGAGACCACCATAAACTATTTTTAAATCTAGTTTATAAATTCGCCCACCAAAAACGGCTAATAATATGATGATTACGAGCATTAAAGCCATCCAGTAAATTGGCATTCCATAGATCATATCAGGTTGATAACTACCTAGTATTCTATTTGAAGTTTCACGAATATCAGTTGAAAACCAAAATCCAGAAACCATCGCAATAAAACCATAAGGATAAATATAACTTGACATTTTTACATTAGTCGCAATTTGTTCTTGCATCCAAGTATCAAAAGATTTTAGGTATTGATAACTACTTACGTTTTTATCTATTTGATCTAAACCTTTCAATAACCGTTTATTTACAAAAACGATTACGTTAAAGAGAATGAACATCATGACTCCCATAACTGGAATTTTCACAAAAAAGGAAACTGGTAAAAGCACAAAAGAAAAGATTACAAGTGCATTTAGGTTAATTTTAAACATTCTTTTAAACTTATCTATAATATGAATAGATTTTTTAGTGTAAAGGTTGTTTAACTTTGGTGCTACCATCGCATTTTTTTGTAAAAAACCTTCTTTCCAAATTGACTCAATTGATTTTTCCATCTAATAATTTTTTTAATCGTTCTTTAATTCTGTTTACTCGTACAGCAATGTTATTAGGTGTCGTTCCAATTATTTCTGCAATTTCCTTGTTTGGTTTTTCTTCTAAATAGAGTAAAATAACAGCTCTGTCAATTTCTGATAATCGTTTAATTGCTGCGTATAATAAACTCAGATTTTCATTAGAAAAGGCCGTGTTTTCTTCCCCTTCTTCTGTGTGATCTACAGCATCATTACTAAAGAATTGACGTGTCTTTTTCTTTTTTCTAATGAGGGTTAAACAGATGTTTAATGAGAGTCTGTATATCCAAGTAGACCATTTAGAATCGCCACGAAACTGGTCTTTACTTCTCCAAATTTGCAAACAGACTTCCTGATAATAATCCTCAAAATCTTCTTGAGAATCAGTATATGCCCTGCAAATTTTAATAATAATTCCAGAATAAGGTAAAATTGATACTGTATAAAAGTCGCTACTCAATACTTGCTTTTTAAGGTTAGTGGCAGAAGTTTCTAATTATTACACTTTTTTAATATTTTTTTTAATTCAATTGTGAATTTAATACTTTATGATGATTTCGATGAAGGTAGAAATTGATAAATCAGCTATAAGACTAAAGTGATTTAAGTGCTATTTAGTTTCGTGTTTTCTCTTTTTTTTGAAACCTAAATCATATTCGCATATAAAAACCACAAGTATAGGAAAGACTGTAAATCTGAGTTGTAAAAGATTCAATAATGGAAGAACTTTGTTGTCTTCTGTAATTTTCCAGCCGATTAATTCGTTGTAAACTTTTAAGTACTAAACTTAATAAATACAAATCGAAGAGAAAATCGGAGAAGACTTTAGTAAGATAGGATAGAGCTAACAATTAATTTATACAATGCTGTAATTTGTAGCTCTATCCGTTTTAATTTTTAAATCTGCTATGATTGGAAAAATCAGAATAGCTTTCAGTTTCGTTATAACTATTCTTTTTTAGATTTTTTTAGTCTCTTTTCTTCTTTCTTTTCTTTTGGAGTTTTTGTGGATTCTTTTTTTACACTTCTCCTTGAATCTTTACCTTTTGCCATGATATTATTTATTAAATAGTTGTTTTTATGTTCCTTCTTTTAATCGTTAAAAACCGTTCTGTTTTAATACTGAATCAAATTCAGTACAAGTGATTTCTATCAGAAGTTAAACGAAGTTAGTGCTTTTTTAAGATAGTCAAACAAAAAACCTCCTTGTTTTCACAAGGAGGTTTTGGTTTTTCGACTTCAAAAATTATTAGATCAATCCTTTTTATCTTGTTGCTCTATGCTATGCTGATTTCCAAAAAGAGATGTATTTTCTTCGTCTATAGAATTAGATATCCCAAGCATAAATGCAGTTATTATTAATAATATTTTTCTTTTTAGCCAATATATTGGACGCCTAGATTTTTCTAAACGCGTATTTTTTTTCTGTTTATACATGTTAATAATGATAAATGATTAGACATTTGTTTTATCATTTGATGCTTTTCAACATTTGCGAAGAACCAGATTAGTTCTAAGCGATGTATATATTAGAAATAGAATTACTAGTAGTAATTTTACTAATTAAGAAAATATGTTGCCTATGTAATAAAGCAATTTTTTGATATAGCTGCTTTTGTAATTTTATAATAGGTTGAATTTGTTTTTGAAAAGCCTTTTTTAAATGAATGCTTGGAAAGAAAAAAGCTAGAAAAGCCTTGCCAGATACTGTTTTATTAAAAACAATATGTTTAGTGTTTCTAGTACTAAAACGCTTCTTCTTAATACTTTTAGAAGATTGATAGTAATTAAAAGTATTTTCTTGTGAATAAGTAGGAGATTCTGCAACAGAAAGAAAGAACACCAATAGAAAAACAAAAAGATGTTTTAGTCGCATTATATACCTGTTTTATTCTTTTAGTTAAAACCTCTCTGTTTTCACAAAGAGGTTTTGGTTTTATAGTTTCCTGCTTATGCAGGAATGACAACAATATGTTTTATTTAATTAGCTCGTAAGAACGTTTAATAAAGTTTGTTAACTCTTCACCATGTAGAAGGTTTTGAGATAATTTAGCCAAATCAAAAGCTTGAGAAATTAAATGTTTTTGTGCTGCTTCATCTTTGTTATTTAAGATGTCAGAAACTAACGGACTATTTGTGTTTACCACTAAATTGTACATGTCAGGGAAATTACCCATTCCCATCATTCCTCCACCACCAGAAGCTTGCATTTCTTTCATTCTACGCATAAATTCTGGAAGCGTAATTAAAAACGGAGAAGCATCAGAATCCATCGCTTCTAATTGAACTGTATACGTTTTAGAGTTTACAGCAGTTTCAATTATTGGCTTTAAAGTTGCTTTTTCTTCATCAGATAATTTAGAAATTACGGCATCGTCCTTCTTAATTAAGTTATCAATAAAATCAGAATCTACTCTTGTGAATTTGACTTTTTCAGCAGATCCTTCTAATTTCTGCATTAAGTGAGAAATAATAGGAGAATCTAAGACTACAACCTCATATCCTTTTGCAGTTGCATTTTGAATATAACTGTGTTGTGCATCTTTGTTAGATGTGTATAAAATAACGTGATTTCCATCTTTATCAGTTTGAGAATCTTTTGTTTTTTCAATCAATTCATCAAACGTAAAATAAGATTCTGCAACTGTTGGATATAAAGCAAATTTCTTCGCCTTGTCAAAGAATTTATCTTCAGACAACATTCCGTATTCAATAATTACTTTAATGTCGTTCCATTTTGTTTCAAAATCTGCTCTGTCTTTTTTGAATAAAGAAGCTAATTTATCACCCACTTTCTTCGTGATGTAACCAGAGATTTTCTTAACAGCTCCATCAGCTTGTAAGCCAGAACGAGATACGTTTAATGGAATGTCTGGAGAATCAATAACACCTTTTAGCATCTGTAAAAAGTCAGGAACAATTCCTTCAACATTATCAGTTACAAAAACTTGATTTTGATATAATTGAATTTTATCCTTTTGCATATCCATTGACGGACTTAACTTAGGGAAGAATAAAATTCCTGTTAAGTTAAAAGGATAATCAACATTTAAATGAATGTGAAATAAAGACTCTTCAAATTGCATTGGATACAATTCTCTGTAGAAACTATCGTAATCTTCTTTTTCTAAATCTGCTGGCTTTTTGGTCCAAGCAGGATCTGTATTGTTGATGATTTTATCAACAGTAATTTGTTTGTGATCTTCTGTAGTTTCCTTACCTTCAGCGTCTTTTGTAGTTGCTGGTGTAAATTCTGGATCGTTAATTTCTTCCGTTCCAAATTTAATTGGCACTTGGTTAAAACGATTGTATTTGTCTAATAAACCTCCAATTTTACTTTCTTCTAAGAAGTCTAAAGAATCTTCAGCAATATGTAAAACAATTTCTGTTCCTCTGTCTGTTTTATCGCTTTCAACTAAGGTAAATTCAGGAGAACCATCACAAGTCCAATGTGCAGCAGGTGCATCTTTAAAAGACTTTGTAATCAATTCTACTTTTTCTGCTACCATAAAAGCAGAGTAAAAACCTAATCCAAAATGACCGATAATTCCTGCTTCGTTGTCTTTATACTTATCTAAAAACTCTTCAGCTCCAGAAAATGCAATTTGGTTGATGTATTTTTCAACCTCATCTGCAGTCATTCCTAAACCTTGATCTTTAATTGTAATTGTTTTAGCATCTTTATCAATGCTTACTTCAATTTTAGCATCTCCTAATTCAGTATTTGCTTCACCAATAGAAATAAGGTGTTTTAGTTTAGAGGTTGCGTCTGTTCCGTTAGAAATAAGTTCACGTAAAAATATTTCGTGATCAGAATACAAGAACTTTTTAATCAGTGGAAAAATATTCTCTACCGATACATTAATGTTTCCTTTTGCCATTTTATTATGTTTTGTTTAAATGTTATTTTCTGGTATATGATTAGTCAATAAAAATGCCAAATCAATCTTTATGACAAGTTGACATTTCTAATGACATAAAAAGTATATATTTACATTTATGATTAGTGACGATAATGGACATTTAAAAAGAAAATTTAAAGAGATTTTACCTGAATTTTCGGGCGAAGAGATTGAATCTTTTTTAGGAATTTGTACTTTTAGGAGCCTCAAAAATAAAGCAGTAATAATTGAGCCAAACAAAAAATCTTCGGCGGCTTTTTTTATACTAAAAGGTGTTATTCGAGGCTATCTAACAAATGAAGAAGGGGTAGAGAAAAGTGTTTTTTTAAGACCTGCTTTTACAATTATAGGAGCGCCTAATTCATTGTTTGATAATAAAACGTCTAAATATACTTTTGAAGTAATCGGAGATACCGAATTGTTGGTTTTTGAACTCAGCGATTTTGAAAATCTAGCCTTTAAAAGTTCAAACATTTTAAAGTTTCTTTTATCCTCTTATAAAGAGATGATACAAACCTTAATTTATAGAGTAGAATCTATGATCGATAAAACGCCCGAGCAGCGTTATGAAGATTTGTTAGATAAAAGTCCGCAGTTTTTTCAGACAGTGTATCATAAAGACATTGCTAGTTATTTAGGAATTACACCAGTTTCTCTTTCTAGAATAATTAAAAGAAGAACCGATAAAAATAAATCTGAATAATTTGTATTTTTTATGAGAAGAAAATTTATTGTGTCACTTTTTGTTTTGCCTATATTTATTTTTTCAGGGGTTTACTTTTTTCAGGAAAAATTAATTTTTAAACCAACCAAGTTAGTTGAAAATCATGAATTTCAGTTCGATGAGAAATTTGAAGAAATTAATATTTTAGTTGATGAAAAAGTCACGCTAAATGGCGTTCTTTTTAGGAGTGAAGCTAAAAAAGGAATTGTATTATCTTTTCATGGAAATAAAGGAAATTTAGCTGAAATAGGGAAGAGGTCTAGTCTGTTTACAGAAAACGGTTATGATGTTTTATATATAAATTACCGAGGTTATGGTAAGAGTTCTGGAGCTATTGAAAGCGAAAGTCAATTATTAAAAGATGCACAAATAGTGTATGATTCCTTAAAAAAGGAATACAAAGAATCTCAAATAATACTTTATGGCATTTCAATTGGTAGTGGTGTTGCTACATCTTTAGCGGCTCATAATAATCCACATTCATTAATATTAACAGCTACATATTCTAGCTTTAAAAATGTATTAAAAGAAAAACTTCCTTTTGTTCCAAGCTTTCTTTGGAAATATGAATTAAACATAAACAAAAGACTTCAAACAGTAAATTGCCCAATAAGTATCTTTCATGGAAAAGAGGATTCAATTTTTCCTTTTAAACATGCTCAGGCATTAAAAGAAAACCACCCAAGAATACGTCTTTATGGATTCGAAAAATATGGACACACAAACTTCTTAGGAAGTAAAGCATTTAAAGAGCGGGTTATTTTGGAAATACATAAAAACTCTAAACAAAAATAAAATTATAATATATTATGAAGGAGAACTACGCAAATGTTTTAATGATCGCAATGGTAGCGATACTTGGTTTAGTAATTTTAGAATCACTTTATGGGTATTTTATAAAAAAAATTAAGTTTAGAACAATGGATATGATTTCTAGTTTAAGTGCTGGAATGACAAATACAATAAAAAATGTTTTAGGACTGACTGTTGTCGTTTTTGGATACAAATTCTTATTTAGCAAGTTAGCAATGGCTCCTTTAGATATTGAGTGGTACACGTATATAATTGCTTTGGTATCATTAGATTTTGCTACGTATTGGCATCATAGATTAGCTCATAAAGTTAATATTTTTTGGAACAGACATGTAATTCATCACTCAGGTGAAGATTTTAATATCGCGACAGGATTACGACAGTCTGTTTCAAAGTTTGTAAATGTGGCAGTATTCTTTTTGTTTCCGGCGGCATTATTAGGAGTTCCTCCTAAAGTGATTCTTATGGTTGCACCGCTTCATTTATTTATACAAATTTGGTATCACACTACGTATATAGGAAAATTAGGATGGTTAGAATATATTATCGTAACACCATCTCAGCATAGAGTTCATCATGCACTAAATAAAATTTATATGGACAAAAACATGTCGCCCGTGTTTTGTATTTGGGATAGATTGTTTGGAACTTTTCAAGAAGAATTAGATGAAGAACCATGTATTTATGGAGTTACTAGGCAAGTAAATACTTGGAATCCAATTCTTATTAATTTAGATCATTTATGGCTGTTAACGAAAGATGCTTGGAGAGCAGAGAGTTGGTTGGATAAATTTAGAGTTTGGTTTATGCCAACAGGGTGGAGACCTGCTGATGTTGAAGAAAAGTATCCAGTTGTTTCAGCAGATCCAAAGAATTTTGTTAAATATGATACCGAAGCTTCTTCTTTATTAAAAGCATGGTCTTGGACTCAGGTTTTAATGCTAGTTGTTATGACATTTCACTTATTATACGCTCTTGTAAAAATAGGAAGCCCTGATGTTTTTATCTATGCAATATTTTTGTTTTTCATGGTTTATTGTTATACGTCATTAATGGATAGAAACCCTAATTCTATTTGGATGGAATTAGTGAAATCAATTTTCGGTTTAGCTATTATGTATCGAATAAAAAGTTGGTTTGGAATAGATGAAATCATAAATGGCGGTAGTATTTTTGTAATGATATATCTTATTGCATCCGTATTTATTGTTGGCTATTTTGTTTTTTATGAAATAGGGAAAGGGAAGTTAAAGGTATAAAGGCCTTTAACTAAATCTTAACAATTGTAAACTTTTTTCAGAAATTAATTTCTTAAATTTCGAACTTATTATTTTAAGAATTATGTAGATAAAACATGATTCTAATAATTAATTAGATTTTTTATGAGGAGTAATTTATTGAAAGAAAAAAAATACTGGATAACTATTGCGTTATTTGCATTTTTAATTTTGTTTTCTTGTAAGAAAGAGACAGTCGCAGAAGTGACTTTTAATACCGCGATTTCATCAAGTGAAGATTTAGTAGCGCATTCTAAAGAATTTGAAGAGCAGATTATAAAAGTAACAGATAATATTTATGTTGCTGTTGGTTTTGGATTGGCAAATTCTATTTTAATAGAAGGTAAAGACGGTGTTGTAATTGTAGATTGTTTAGAGTCTGAAAAAACAGCAGGGAAGGTTAAAGAAGCTTTTAATAAAATTACAACAAAACCTGTAAAAGCAATTATTTACACACACTTTCACCCAGATCATACATTTGGTGCAAGAACGATGGCGGGAGATGATAATCCTAAAATTTATGCACACAGCACAACACAAGCACATATAGAAAAACTAGTAAGTGTAATTCGACCAATCATAACAAAAAGAAGTTATAGAATGTTTGGTAATTTTTTGAATCAAGAAGAATTAGTAAATGCAGGTATTGGTCCTTTTTTAGGATTGGATGAAGATGTTAATTGGGGTGCATTACAACCGACACATACTTTTGAAGATGAATTAACAATTGTAGAAGCGGGTATAAAATTAAAATTAGTACATGCTCCAGGAGAAACAGATGATCAATTATTTGTTTGGATTGATGATAAGAAAATTTTATTACCAGGTGACAATATTTATAAAACCTTTCCAAACCTGTATACAATTAGAGGAACTTCTTATAGAGATATAAAAAAATGGTCATCAAGTATTGATAAGATGCGCTATTTAAATCCAGAAATTATAATACCAAGTCATACAAGACCTATAAAGCAGAAAGATACAATTCGAAAAATCCTAACTAATTACAGGGATGCTATTCAATTTGTACATGATCAGACGATTCGGAATATAAATTTAGGTTTAATGCCTGATGAGATTGCAGAAAAAGTTATATTACCAACTCATTTATCTAAGTCGCCTTATTTAAAAGAGTTTTATGGTAAAGTAAATTGGTCTGTAAAATCTGTATTTGCGGGTTATTTAGGTTTTTTTGATGGAAATCCATCAACCTTATTGCCTTTACCTTTAAAAGAGAAAGCAACGAAAATAATTGAATTAGCAGGTGGTTTTGATGCTTTAAAGCAAAAAACAGTAGCTGCTTTTACGAATAAAAATTATCAATGGTCTTTGGAGTTGACAGACTATCTTTTAAAAATTGCTCCTAAAGACACTGAAGTAATAGATATAAGATATAATAGTCTAATAAAATTAGGAGAGGCAAATTCAAACCCAAATGCGAGACACTATTATTTAACAAGTGCCTTAGAATTAAAAGGGTTAGATATGAAATTGCGTCCTGCAACAGCAGAAATTGCAGAACAATTAACCTTAAAATCAATTTTTGATGGAATGGCGGTAAACCTTATTCCAGAAAAAAGCATTCATGAAAATAAGAAAGTCAATTTCTTTTTTCCAGACATAAAAGAGAAATGGTCTGTACAAGTTAGATATGGCATCGCAGAAATTCAATCTTTTCATGTTGATGATGCAGATATCTCTTTAGAAATGAATTCTAATGACTGGAAGAAATTAGCATCAGGAGTAGATGGCGGAATGGGAAGCTACTTTTCTGGAAATATGAACTTTAAAAAAGGAAACCTATTCGCTTTTAAAAACTTTTTCGACATGTTTAAAAATTAACTAAAAAAAAATCAACCAAAAATCAACCAATACTTAACTTTAAATTAACCTAAATTAAATCAGATGATAAAACAATTAAAAAAAGGAATTAAAATATCAGTAACATTACTGTTATTTTTAATAACGGTACAATTAAGTGCTCAAACAGTACTAAATGGTAAGGTTATAGATTCTAATGACAAATCCCCTTTACCAGGAGCAAATATTGCTATTAAAGGAGGTTCTGAAGGAGCATCAACAGACTTTGATGGAAATTTTACTTTAACAACGACCAAACAATTTCCTTTTACTATAACAGTAAGTTTTACGGGTTATGATACTAAAAGTGTAACGGTTAATAAAGCTTCAGATGTTGCTTTAATTAAATTAAATGAAGGTATTTCATTAGACGAGATTATTGTTTCGGCTTCTAGAAAAAGAGAAAAAATTCAAGAAGCACCAGCAGCAGTAAGTGTGCTTTCTGCAAAAGCTTTAGCAGCTTATGCGGTTTCTAATCCAGTACAAGCTTTACAGAATTTAACAGGAGTTGATATCGCAACTTATGGTGTTGGAGAAGCAAAAATTAACTTAAGAGGTAAATCAACAGTTTTTCAATCGGAAACGCTTGTTATTGTAGATTATAGAAATATTAGTATGCCAAGTATGGGGCAAAATAAATCTGGTCAGAATCCAGTAGATGCATTGGATTTAGAAAGAGTAGAGGTTATTAAAGGACCCGGAAGTGCATTATATGGACCTGGAGTAGAAGCGGGTGTTGTACACTTTATTACAAAAAGTCCATTTAAAAAACAAGGTTTAAGTTTATCTATGGGATTAGGTAATCAAAAACAATTTCAAACAGCGTTTAGATATGCAGAAGTTTCTGAGAATGAGAAATTAGGTTTTAAAGTTACAGGGTATCATAGAACAGCAGAAAATTTTGCTATTGACGATGAAATAGGTTTAACACGTATAGAAGGGTATAGCTCGTATGCGAATCAAACGATTACAAGTGGAGTCGATGGTAGTACTTTTGAAGTAGCTGTACCAGATTTACATACCTCAAGTTATGGTGTTACTGGTACTTTAGAATATAGAGCATCAGATGAAACAACAATAACAAGTTTAGCTGGTTTTAGTACAACAGAAGGTTTATTTAGAACAGCACAAGGTGAAGGATACCAAACTGCGCCAAGAGGATTTGCTCAAGTACGTATGCAATCTGGTGGTTTATTTGCACAAGCTTTTTGGTCTAAACAAAATGCAGGAGAAAATACTTGGTTATATGGACCAGGAACAACGAATTATAATGATGTAGAACAGTTAGAAGGTCAAGTACAATACAATTGGGATGTTTCTGATGATTTAAATCTTATTGTTGGTTCGGATTATAAAACTTTTGATACAGCATCAAAAGGAACTATTAATGGTAAATACGAAGATGAAGATGATTATTCTATCGTTGGAGTATATGCACAAGGTAAATATAAAGCAACAGATAAGTTAGATATAACAGCAGCAGGAAGAGTAGATAGATTTGCAGCTTTAGATCATATTTCTTTTTCACCAAGAGTTGCAGCTGTTTATAAAGCAAGCGATAATCATACGTTTAGAGCTACTTTTAACCAGTCAACTGGTGCTCCACTTGGTCTTAATTTATATACAGATTTACCAATTGGTCAAGGGCCAGCTGGTTCTGCAATTTGGTTAACAGGTGGTGCAGATGCATTTACGTATAGTAATGGAAACGCATATAGTTTTATAACGCAATCTGCAGTAACAAGTACAGATTTTCCTTTAAGAGCATTATATAATATGGTCGCTGCAAATTTTGCAGGAAGCCCATTAGCAGGAACTATTAATGCAATTGGAACACAAATAACTGGTACAACATCTGCAACAGTTTTTGGAACGCCATTAGAAAGAGGGCCGTTAGTGCCATCAACATCTAATCAATTTGAAATTGGTTATTCAGGTCGTCCAACAAACAAGTTGAAAGTTACATTAGATGCATATTATAATCAAAGAAATAATAATATATCATCGACTATCTTATCTTCAAAATTTTATGGTTATGCAACTGCAGGAGCTGATTTAGCAGCAGCAATTATAGCTGTAAACCCAGGATTTGCAGGGTACGTTTTACCTTCAGGTGCTACTGTAGCACAAACTTTTGCAGGAGGAATCAACGGTGTAACGTTAAACGCTGATACTGGAGCACCAAACCCTTTAGGTTTTATGTCTGCAGATCAATCACCAGGCAATGCTTTAGATATTACATATTTTAATGTTGAGAGTGTAGATTATGTGGGTGTAGATTTCGGTTTAGATTATTACGCGTCAGATGCTGTAACAGTAAATGGTAGTGTTTCTTGGTTAAGTAACGCACATTGGGATGAAGTAGCAATAGTAGGATCAACTGAAAAAATACCTTTTTCTTTAAATGTACCAGAACTTAGAGCAAAATTAGGTTTAAACTATAGTCCAGAATTAGGTTTCAATGCAAATGCAGCGGTTCGTTATAGAGGAGAGTTTCAATCTGAAAACGGTGGTGCCTGGTCAGGTACAACAGAGGCTTCTACACTAGTAGATTTAAGTCTAGGTTATAAATTTGATGAAAACATTAATTTTAAATTAACTAGTGGTAATCTTTTTGATTCTAAATACAGACCAATAGCAAATGCTCCATTTATAGGAAGAACTATTTTAGGTCAATTAACGTTACATTTCGATTAATTATTTGTTAACTATTTAATTATTTGTATAAGAGGAATGATTGAAAAATTATTCCTCTTTTTATTTTAAAAATTATGGAAAATTTAGAATATGATTACGTAATTATAGGTAGTGGCTTTGGCGGCTCTGTAAGTGCATTGCGCCTTTCTGAAAAAGGGTATAAAGTGTTAGTTATAGAAAAAGGAAAATGGTTTAAAGCCAAAGATTTTCCTAAAACCAATTGGAACTTAAAAAAATGGTTGTGGCTTCCTCAGGTAGGTTTTCAAGGTTTTTTTAAGATGACTTTTTTAAATCACGTGTCAGTACTTTCAGGTGTTGGAGTTGGTGGAGGTTCATTAACCTACGCAAACACATTGCCAGTTCCTAAAGACGAGTTTTTTAAATCAGGTAGTTGGTCGGAACTTCATAATTGGAAAAATATTTTAGTTCCATTTTATGAAACAGCTTATAAAATGTTGGGTGCTGTAACAAACCCTAAATTAGATGTTGCAGATTTAGCGATAAAACAATTAGCGAAAGATATTGGTAAAGAAGACCATTTTGAGGCTGCAAAAGTAGCCGTGTATTTTGGTGAAGCTGGAAAAACGGTAAAAGATCCATATTTTGATGGAAAAGGACCAGATAGAACAGGATGTGTTCATTGTGGAGCTTGTATGACAGGTTGTCGATACAATTCGAAAAACACATTAGATAAAAATTATTTATACCTAGCGCAACAATTAGGCGCTAAAATTATTGCAGAAAAAGAAGTTATAAACGTATTTCCAATAAATAAAGAGGATGGAAGTGATGGGTATACAGTTGAATATAAATCAAAATTAGGAAAGAAATCAAAAGGGAAAATAACGACAAAAGGAATTATTTTTTCAGGAGGAGTTATGGGAACTGTTCCGTTATTATTAGAATTAAAAGATAAAAGTTTACCGCGTCTTTCTGATAAAGTTGGGTGTAATATTAGAACTAATAACGAATCATTATTGGTGTTGACTTCCACTGAAAAAAATCATAAAGATTTTTCTAAAGGAATTGCAATTGGTTCTGTTTTACATACTGATGAAAATAGTCATTTAGAACCTGTTCGTTATGGTGAAGGCTCAAGTTTTTTTAGAGCACTAACGATACCGACGATTCATAATAAGTTTGTGTTATTTAGACTTTTAGGAATGTTTGGAATTATATTAAAACAACCTTTACGTTTTTTGAAAACACTCTTTGCAAAAAATTATGCTAAGAGAACTACTGTTTTGTTATTTATGCAAACATTAGACAGCACGTTACGTATTAAAAGAGGTTCATTTACAAGAATGAAAACGGTTACTGAAGGTGGTGAAAAACCAAATGCATTTATTCCTGAAGCGCTTTCTTTAGGAAAAAAATTTGGTAAAATGGTGAAAGCAATTCCATATGCTAATTTTACGGATGTATTATTAGGAAGTCCAACAACAGCACATATCTTAGGAGGTGCAGTTATGGGAGAAGATGACTCAGTTGGCGTTATAGATAAAGAATGTAATGTCTTTGGATATAAAAACATGATGGTTTGTGATGGTTCTATGATCTCTGCAAATCCAGGTGTAAACCCATCATTATCTATTACAGCTATTTCAGAATATGCGATGAGTAACATCCCGAATAAAGAAGAGTAATGTCGAAATTTATACAATCTTACAATGAAAAAAATAATTAAAATTAGTGCTTTACTTATATTAATAGTATTCAGCTATCAATGTAAAGAAACAGGTGAATCTGTAAAAGAGGATGTCGTGCCTACTGCTAAAGTTAAAAAAACGTCAACTTTAAATGCTACTTCTGTAGAAGAGGTTAAAGCATTAGATGATGAAGCAAAAAGACAATTAGGACAAAATATTGGTACACAAGCCTACATTTATGGGTTTCCTATTGTAAGAGAAATGCTGTTTCGAAATAAAGTTTCTGATATGGTTGTTAAAGCCAAAAAAGCAAATAAACCTTTTTACTCTAAAAATACTGAAGATGGGGTTAATATTAATGAGCTAGTTCATGTACGTGTATTAACAAATCATTTTATGAATACTGGGGTAACACCAAATGTAGATACACAATATTCACCAGCCTTTATAGATGTTAGTGAAGGACCACTTGTAATCACGGTTCCTAAAGTAAATCGGTATTATAGTGTACAAATGACAGATGCTTATTTAGAGAATTTTCATTATTTAGGTGGTAATAACAAAGAAGATTACCAAGGTAATTACATGTTGGTAAAACCGAATTGGAAAGGTGAAAAACCAGCTACTATTTCTAAAGTTATAGAAATGCCAACAGATATTGGTTTTATCGCTTTAAGAATTTTAAATACGACAGAAAAGGGTGATACAGAGAAAGTCGTTGCAATTCAAGACCAATTTAAATTACAATCTTTAAACTCCTTTTTAGGAAAAGGAAAAGATAATTTTCCTCTTTTGGCAAAAGAAAAAATGCCTAAAGGAATTGAGTTTTATAATAGCATGTTAAAATATGTAAAAGCATATCCAGATTTAAAAAATGATAAACATTTTTGGTTTTTAATGAAGCAATTAGGAATTGATAAAAACGAAAATATAGATTTTAATGATGCAGATCCTAACATAAAAAAAGGATTATTAGAGGCGATACCAAAAGCAAAAGAAATTCTTTCTTGGAAAGCAAGAACAAGAGGGTTTAGATCTAAAAATAACTGGAATATAGATTTAGTTGGTGGTTCTTATGATGGAGATGTTATGGCTAGGGCAGAAGGTGCTGCACAAGGTTTAGTGGTGCATGATGCAAATCAATGTTTGTATTTTCATACGTATTACGATCAAGAAGGAAGTCCTTTATTAGGAGGTAATACATATACGATTACCTTTAATAAAAATCAATTACACCAAGCAAAAGCATTTTGGTCTATTGTTGCTTATGACCCTGAATACAATTTAGTTCCAAGAGGTGACTTGCATTATGCAGTAAGCG
>Ga0308021_10000189_pt1 | contig 29139 bp, 46 predicted proteins | sample Neamet351_FD_201296 | JGI IMG/M metagenome (GOLD analysis project Ga0308021, IMG submission 201296) | Marine microbial communities from water near the shore, Antarctic Ocean - #351 | ecosystem: Environmental > Aquatic > Marine > Unclassified | place: Southern Ocean | collected 2014-10-02
GCTGCAAAGAATTTGGATATTAAACTATGGAAGAAAAAAGAACATACAAAACAATTAAATGGATATTAAAAGATAATATCAAAAAGAATGTCAGGGCTTTGTGGACTTGGAAAGATGATAACTTTACCTGCATATATGAAAACTATGATGGAGATGACCGCATATACACATCTAGTCAATTACTAAAACTTTTAAGCAAATGATAATATTTACAATACTAGGCATCTTAACAGCAATCTTTTTCTTTGTAGTTATTCTTATGAGTATAATAGAAACAAGAATTAAGAACAGAAAAAAAGAAAAGTTCCTTTGGAAAATGGATAAAGTAGAAACACGAACAGGAGGACTAGCACACGATAGAATAAATGAAAAATAATAGAATACCAAGTTACTACATAGGAAAGCGTTATAAAATAGAAGCTCGTAAAGTTATAGAAGACTTTGAACTCACTTATAATACAGGAACAGCAGTTACTTATTTACTCCGTTCAGAACGCAAGCACGCAAGTCCAATTGAATGCATACAGAAAGCTATAAACCATTTAGAGTTTGAATTAGATAAGCTAAAGAAATGACATTATACACTTGCGAATGTGGAAAGACTAAAGAATTATCTAAAGTTACAATAGTTTACAGAGATGGAGATTGGGTAGCAAAAGAAGCTGAGTGCGAATGTGGAAAGTATATGGATAGTATACCAACCGAAGGTATGCCAACACTTCAAAGAACAGAACCAAGTCTAAGCAAGAACAGAGATAAGTTATGGGCAGGAGCAAAAGAAAAGCTAGTAGGTTCAAGAGGAGTTAATGAATCCTTTGACTAATGAAGTTCGTGATAAAGTGTGATAAAGATAAGCAAACTCTGATAAACTATTTAAAGGAATTAGGGAATGACTATTTAGTAGACGTTAAGAAACAAAGAAACACAAGGTCTAATATGCAGAATAACTATTATTGGAGTTGTATAGTTCAACCACTATCAAATGATTTGGGCTATTTCCCCGACGAAATTCACGATTTGCTAAAGGTCAAGTTCTCAAGTGAATGGGAAAGCATAGAACGAAATGATAAGGTAATAGGAGTGCAAGTAGTTAAGAGTACAGCTAGAATGGATAGCAAAGCTTTTGAGATATACGCAGACCAAATAAGAATGTGGGCAATGACTGACTTGGGAATCAGACTAATGCTGCCAAATGAATTTGAATAATTTCTATTATATACTATGGAAACAGAACAGAAGAGGACACAGGAAGGTAAAAAGAAGCTCATAGCAGCACTAGAGATGTCATTAGGTATAGTAACAGAGGCGTGTGAGAAAGCAGAGATAACAAGGAGTAGACACTATGCTTGGATGAATGACGATGAAGAATATAAGATTGCAGTAGATAATATAGATAGTAAGTTCATTGACTTTGCAGAAACAAGTCTAAAGAAACAAATTAAGGAAGGCAATACAACAGCTACAACTTTCTTCCTGAGAACGAGAGGACGTAAGCGAGGGTATAATGAGAAACAAGAAATAGACTTAACATCAGGAGATGAAAGAATCAAAATCAACATCAATCTTGGAGATTAACCCCAAGTTCACACCAAAACAAAAGGAGTGTCTAAAGTATCTATTTGATGACAAGACTAAAGAGGTATTATTTGGAGGAGCAGCAGGTGGTGGAAAGTCTTGGGTAGGTTGTAGTTACTTAATTACAATGTGCCTTACATATCCTAAGACAAGATACCTAATGGGAAGGTCAAAGCTTGACGCATTAAAGAAGACTACCTTAAACACTTTCTTTGAAGTATGTACTGAGTGGAACTTAAAAGCTTTAAAAGACTACACGTTCAATGGTTCAAGTAATGTGATAACCTTTTACAATGGTTCTGAGATAATCCTTAAGGACTTATTCCTTTACCCTTCAGACCGAAACTTTGACTCATTAGGTTCACTTGAAATAACAGGAGCTTTTATAGATGAAGCAAATCAGATAACAGAAAAAGCTAAGAACGTAGTAGCATCAAGACTAAGGTACAAGCTAGACGAGAACGGACTTATCCCTAAGATGCTGATGACGTGTAACCCTGCAAAGAATTGGGTATACTCAGAGTATTACAGACCTGCTCAAGATAATACAATAAAATCATACAGAAAGTTTATTCAATCTTTAGTGATTGACAATAGCTATATATCTAAGCATTATGAAACCCAACTATCTCAATTAGATGAACTAAGTAAGCAAAGACTTCTATTTGGGAATTGGGAATACGATGCAACTGATGACAGTCTTATAGACTATAACTCAATAATGGGAATGTTCAGTCAGAAAGGAATAACAGGAGAAAAGTATATAAGTTGTGATGTGGCACGATTTGGAAGCGATAAGACAGTTATAATGCTTTGGGAAGGCTTACACCTTAAATACATACGAACTATCCTTAAATCGGCTGTAAATGATGTTGTGGACGAGATTAAGAAACTACAACAAGAAAACCAAGTAGCTTTAAGGAATATAATAGTAGATGAAGATGGAGTCGGAGGTGGTGTTAAAGATTACTTGCGTTGTCAAGGATTTACAAATAATGCTAGAGCTTTAAAAGGAGAGAATTATCAGAACTTAAAAACTCAATGTTATTACAAACTAGCAGACGAAATAAACAAAGGACAAATTGGAATCAGTTGTTCAGATGTAAATGTTAAGAATCAAATCTCAGAAGAACTTGAGCAGGTTAGAATGAAAGATGCAGACAAAGATACAAAGCTTCAGATAATAGCAAAGGACACAGTTAAAGCTATTCTAGGACGTTCTCCTGATTATGCTGATGCTTTAGCTATGCGAATGTATTATGAGATAGATAAGAACGTAGGTAGGTATTACGTTCAGTAAACTAAATAACCTAAATTTCTATTATATATTAGATGAAAGTTAAAATTAAAAAAGAAGGGAAGATTGAAGAGTTTAAACTTATCAATAGTTGGTCAGATGTAACTCTTGAAACTTGGCTACAACTTATTGACTTTGAAACAGGTACAAAGACTGAAGAAGCTACTAAGACTATTGAAGCATTGTCAGATATTCCTAAGAAGTTAGTTAAGGAGTTAGCTCTGTCAGACGTAGTGGCTATAATGAGTAAGATAGGAGAGCTACAAGCAAAGCAAGACACAAAGCTTAAAAGACTGATAGAGATTAACGGAGTTGAGTACGGATTTATGCCTGATTTGGATTCAATAAGTTTAGGGCAGTATGCCGATATTGAAACCTTTATTAAGAACGGAATAGAAACAAACCTTCCTGAGTTGATGGCTGTACTCTATAGTCCTATAAAATTTAAGAAGAACGATATATACATAGTAGAAGCGTATGATGGAGATATTCGGCTCAGAGCAGAGGAGATGAAACAGATGTCAGCTGAACAAGTGCAAAGTGCATTGGTTTTTTTTTACACTTTAGGGAAGGTATTGTCAGAGATTTTGCCATTATATTTGATGGAGAAGCTGAAGGAAACGAAGACGCAATAGCTAGTAATGACTTTGCATCTAAGTGGGGTTGGTTCGGGGTTCTCCACCGCTTGTGTAACGAAAAAATTGTAAACTTAGAAGCAATAACAAAGCTCAGCCTATTAGAATGCCTGACTTGGTTAAGTTATGAAACAGATTTGAACTCACAAAATAAAGTAAAAAGAAATGGTTAAAAATAAAAGCTACAATAACGTAATAAACACCTTACTTAGATTAGGTGAATATCATAAGCAAATAAGCACAACTTCTGTAGGAGATATATTTGACATTGACTTAGAAAAGAATACTAAGTTTCCTTTGCTTCATATCAATCCGACAAACGTAACAACAGGAGATAGTCAATTAACTATGAACTTTCAAATCTTTGTAATGGATATGGTAAGCGAAAAAGCTGATTGGACTATGAACAATGCTTCAGCTAACTTCGGTAAATTAGTTAAGACTTTAAGCAACGAACAAGACGTGTTGAATGAAACACTTCAAATATGTACAGACTTTATTGGAATGCTTAGACATAGTGAACAACAGTCTTTAGCAGGAACGAATGATATTAATGCACCTATATACTTTACTCAAGACCAATTCACTTTAGAACCATTCTCAGAAAGGTTTGACAATGTTGCTTGCGGTTGGGTATTTAATATTGGAGTCTTAGTTCAGAATGACTTTAGCACGTGCGACATTCCTGTTACTTCTAGTGGTGCAGGTTACTAATGAAGTTCAAGATTGGGAAGTTAATAATACAGTTAGGTTGGAAAGGTTGGAAGATAACTCTTAATTTATGAAGACACAAAACATAGAGAGGTACTTAGAGAGCTTCGGGAAGCAAGTAGTAAATCGTTCTAAAGGTAACTTACAACGTGCAGGGAAGGGTGGAAAGCTTGAAGAGTCTATTAAGTTTGAAGTTATAACTACTTCAGAAGGATTTACAGTTCAGTTCTTTATGTCAAGCTATGGTCAGTATGTAGATAAAGGAGTATCAGGTACAAAGCAAAAGAGGACGTTTAAGAACTATAAGGGAAAAGTAATTGCAACTCCTTATGGTTATAAGAACACAAAAGGACATTCACAACCACCAAGTAGTGCTTTAGATAAGTGGGCGGTAAAGAAAGGATTAGCTCCAAGAGATGCAAAAGGTAGGTTTATGAAGCGTAAGACTTTGACGTTCTTAGTAGCTAGAAAAATAGGACGCTTTGGAATACAAGGAATAAGCTTCTTTCAGAAACCTTTAGGACTTGGATTGAAAGAGTTTGGAAAAGACTTATTAGGAAACGTAAAAGAAGATATAATTAATAGTTTAACAACAGTAAAATAATGGCATTAGCAATAACTCAACACCCTTTATACACACTTAATCCTGTAAGTCAGGAAGTAATATTTACAGTCTTAGATGAAGATACAGTCGCAGACTATTATAAGGTAAAGTACATAGCTGAAGTTCATATCAGTACAGTAGACATTGACTTAGCTACTACTACAGCTATTGTCGGTACTTTCAAGACTACTCCAAACAATTCAGGAGCAGGAATCTTTGACTTCAGTCCAATAGCAGAAAGCTTTGTGAGTCCTGATAACTTAGCAGCAATAGGAAGTTCATATAAAGGAGATGCAACTTCATCTATTGTAACACACCCATTACACTTAATAAATAAGTTTTCTCTTAACGATAATGCAGTTAGATATGTAAAGATTAGGTTTAAAGTTGAAGGTTCTACAACAGCTACAGGCAACGCAGTAGTAATAGGTTCTTCAGCAGACTCTAGCCAATATACATTAATCAATGGCTACTTAAAATATTCAGACATACAGTATAGAGATGCAACGGGTAACTTTGGATATGATACAGGGGTATTTCAGTTTATTAATGGGGTATCAGGAAGACGTTTCTTAACTAATGCACCTACTACTCAGTATGCAAATAAGACTGACTACGGAACTCTATCTTTTATGGCTACTCCAAAGACAGGAGATGTTACTAATACGACTATATCTTACATAAAAGTTCAAATGTTTGCAGACAATGGAGCTCCTTATGTTACTATAGACATAGACAACACAGACGCAAATGGAGGAAACACAACTTGGGATTCTGACACTAAAAATCAGTTACTACACTTTGGTTGTTATCCTGGTAATTTAAGAAATTGGAGTTCAAGTTTTGAAGCATTCATAGGTATGTCAGCTTATTACACTATTCAAGCGTATAACAGTTCTAACACTTCAATATCAGACCAATTTACAATTAATATAAACTGCCCTACTAAAAAAGGATTTGAGCCTATAAGACTTACTTGGTTGAATCAATGGGGAGGTTGGGATTACTACACTTTCACTATGAAGTCTACTAAGACTATCTCAACTAAGGGAAGTACATATCAACAATTAGAAGGAACGTGGAACGATAAACTTTACAGTCCTAGTGGTTATAAAGGAGGGAAGAAAGCGTTTAGAGTTAATGCAACTGAAAAGATAAGTATGAATACAGACTTTGTAAATGAAGCTGAAGCATCTTGGTTTGAAGAACTTATCAATAGTACTGAAGTTTATATACTTGAAGGATATGAAGCTAAAGTAGAAACTACATTTTTACTTAATCAATATGTAACACCTGCAAGACTTACTACTTCTAACTTTACTAAAAAGACTATAGCCAACGATAAACTTATTCAATACACTTTTGAAGTTGAAAAGAGTAAAACCCTTAGAACCCAATCAGTATAATGAGTGTACAACTAATACTATATCCTCAAAGTTATGGAGGTCAATTTAATTCTATTTCTAGTTCGCCTTCTGAAGCGGTAGTAAATGGGATTAAGTTTGTAAACTTAAACAACTCAACTACTTATACGAGTACGGCTTCAAATCCTTACTTAGATACAGTAACGAATGAACCTGCTGACATAGTCAATACTTGGTATAGATTTAGAAAAGGTTCACTAGCTTATCCTACTGCATCTTTAGGAGATGTAACTTTAGTAGGGGGTTCTAGTGAGATTTCAGGAGTATATCAGACTATTTCAAGTCTTACAATAGGTGCATTATATACTGTTACCATAAACATACCTACCGCAGTAGTTGGTGGTAATGTTAAGGTTGGTGTTTATTTAGGAACGTCTTTATTAACTTCAACAACTTACAACTCAAACGTAACGCAAATAAGTAAGACTTTCATTGGTGCTGCTAACGAATTGACTGTAATGATTAGTTATTCTAACGCAACATCTACAGACCTTACTATTTCAAACATATCAGCACAACCTATAATTGGAGCAATACCTTCAGGAGATACTAGCATACTAGACAACGGACAAGTTATATGCGACCTTTATGAAGATGAAGATTTACCTTTAACCTTAAGTGTAGATAACTTTAAGAACGTAGCTGAGAAAGTACAGAGTTATTCAAAGGCTTTTAATTTACCTGCAACAAAAAGAAACAATAAGATATTTGACCAAGTCTTTGAAATAACAAGGTCTGATGACGGAGTTATATTTAACGTATATAAGAAGACTAAGTGTGTTTTAAAACAAGATGGATTCATTCTATTTGAAGGTTATTTAAGGCTCTTAGACGTTACTGATAAGAACGGAGAAATTAGTTATAGTGTAAACCTTTATTCTGAAGTAATAGCTTTAGCAGACTTCTTAAAAGACTCAGACTTTAGAGCTTTAGACTTTACGGAATTAACACACGAATATAACAAGGATAATATAAAGAATAGTTGGAACGATTCAGGAACGGGAATAACATATACAGAGCCAAGCACTTCAGGTTTTAGAGATGCTTACAGTACAGTTAAATATCCTTTTGTTAATTGGAATAACTCTTTTATAGTAGCAGCAGCAGGTGGAACACCAACAGCAGGTAATCCTCAACTACCTAACTTAGAAAGTGCATTCAGACCTTGGATTAATGCGAAGTATATTATAGACCGAATATTTGAAGGAACTCCTTTTACTTATGAGTCAGACTTCTTTGATACAGCAGACTTCGAGAAGCTTTATATGGACTTTAATTGGGGAGCAGATAATAATCCTGTTCAATCAGTAGATGATGGTAGTAATACATTTTTTGGTACAAACGGACAAGGAACTCATTTTGCAGGAACAAGTTACACAAACTTTGTGCTTGATAATACTGGTTTAGTGTATTTTGTCTTTCCTCCAAATTATGATAGTACTACTAATATTATTACATCTACAGCCACTAATGAAACTTATAATATAAATTATGATTATACAATTACAAATACAGATTCAGTAGCTAGAACTATAGAATGCAGATATTTAAAGAATAGTACAGAATTTAATTATTCAGGAGTTATTACACTAGCAGCAGGAGCTTCTTTTGTTTATCAAGGAAATCTTAATATGTCTTTAGATACAGGAGATACTTTGCAAGCTCAATTTAAAGCTAGTTCAGCAGGTGTTGTCCAACAGGATATTTATGGCAGTGGTGGTTTTGGAACTAATGTAATTTTTATTTTAGGAGTTACTAACATTACTACAGACACAATACTACAAACACTAAGAGGAGAAACAGGTCAATGGGATTTCTTAAAAGGATTAATTACTATGTTCAATTTAGTAACTGTTCCTGACAAAGATAATCCTAACAATATTATAATAGAACCTTACTCAGATATATTCATAACAAGTACTGATAGTACAGAATTAAATTGGACTGATAAAGTAGATGTTTCAGAAATGAAATTAACACCTTTGGCTGACTTGAATAAGAAAACAATATTTAAGTTTGTAGAAGATGACGATGACTTCCCATTCACTAATTATAAGAACCAAGTTGGAGGACACTTATACGGAAGTAAGAAGTATAATGCAGGTAACGAATTTAACATACTAGAAGGAACGAATGAAGTAATTGCAGAGCCTTTCGCAGCTACAGTTGTAAAGCCTTTAATGTACCCTCAATACCCACAATTTGTAATTCCTTCAATATATGCTTACAACTCTGAAAATCAAGAGTCTGAAGGTTTTGAAAACAGCCCTAGAATAATGTATAATAACGGAATACAATCTACAGGTGTTTCTTATTATATACCACCACAAAATGGAGTAGCAGAAGAACAGGAGTTTAACTATTTAAACTTTAGTCATATAAAAGACGGAGGTTCGGTTGTAGCAGATTATACAGACTTCCATTTTGGAGAATGCCAACTAGTAACAGGTGCAGGAACAGGAACATTGAATAACCTATTTAACTTATATTGGCTTCCTTACTATTCAGAACTTTACAATCCAAATACTAGGATAATGACAATAAAGGTTAATCTTACTCCTGCTGATATTAATACATTCAAGTTCAATGATACTGTAATGATTAAGAACAGAATCTTTAGAGTGAACAAAATAGACTACAAGCCGAACGACTTGGCAACAGTTGAATTTATACTTATACCATAATGCCTGATATTACATACGAAATACCATACCTAAACGGAATGACAGTTAAACCTGTATCAGTTTCAGGACTAGGAGTAGTTACCTTTACAGACGGAACTAATGACGTTTCTCCTAATCAGTTACAATGTGAAACTTACGGATATACATACAATAGAGCATCAGGAACTTGTTCGGTGTTCAGATACAGCACAAACTTAAATAGAAGCTTTGAAACTAGCTAAAACAAAAAAATAAAACTATGGCAAAGGAAGTATTAGAATTAGAAGTTAAATCCGATATAGGGAAGACTACTAAAGAAGCTAATAAACTCGCAAAGAGTATTGATAAATCTACAGAAAACACAAAGGAGTTAAGGGCAGCTTCTAACATTGGAACTGTTGGATTTGTAAAGCTAAGAAATGCAGTAAGTATGGTTGGAACTGCTTTAAAAGCTTTAGGTATTGGATTGATAGTGGCAGCCTTTGCGACATTGAAGCAATTATTCGAACAGAACCAAAAAGTTTTAGATTTCTTTAATACTTCATTTAAGGCGACTTCATTATTATTTAGGGATTTATTTACTTATTTAGAGAATAATATAGGTAGTTACAAGACCTATATGCAGGAAATGTTTGAAGACCCCACTCCTATGATTGAGAAAATAGGGATTTCTATTAAAGACCATTTTATACAGTCTTTAGTATCTTTAAATAAATTTATAGTTCAAGTTTCTAAAAGTTTACTAGCATTTACTCAAATGCGTTTTAAAGATGCAGTTGTTGAAATGGATTTAGCAGCTTTATCTTTATTGGATACTATAACAGGGGTAGATGGTTCAGCAGAAAAAATTACAAAAACACTAACAAGTGGTGCAGATAAGCTTAAAGAATACACTTCTACTATATGGGATACTGCAGAAGGAATGACTGAGTTAGAGAAAAAGGCTCTATTGGCAGAAATTGTATTTTCTAAGTTAAACGCAACTTATTTAAGAGAAGCAGAAATTCAAAGACAGATAAGAGATGACGTTTCTAAGTCATTTGCAGTAAGACTATCCGCAAATGAAAAGTTAGGAGAAATACTTAAAAATCAAACAGCAGACCAAATGGTTCAGTTGAAGATTCAGTTAGCTTCAGCTCAAGCAGCAAAAGATTTACAGCCAACAATAGAAAATAAAATAGCTTTAGGTCAAGCAGAGTTAGCTATACTTGAACTTAAAGAAACTATTGAAGGTCAAATATCTGAACAACTAACTAATCAAACAGGATTAGAGGAAGAATTAAGACAAGGTAAAGAACAATCTTTAGCAGAAGGAACATTAGGACTAGAAAGAGAATTAGAGGAGCTTAGATTGGCTTATGAAGAAAAGAAAAGGCTAGCAATAAAGTCAGGAGTTGATACAGCAGCTATTACCAAGCAATACGAAAAACAAAAGACTGATTTAGTTATGGCTAACGTACACGCTCAATTAGAAGCGTTCTCAGGTCTTGCTAGTGGGTTAAGTGCATTGGCAGGGGATAACAAAGAACTAGCAATAGCATCAGCAGTAATTGACACTTACGTTGGTGCGAATAAGGCATTTGCTCAAGGTGGTGTTATTGGTTATGTTACAGCAGCAGGAGTTATTGCAGCAGGACTAGCAAATGTTTCAAAGATTATGTCTACAGACGTAGGTAGTGGAGGTGGAGGTTCAGCACCAACAGAAGCTTCAATCCCTGCACCACAAATGATGTCAGGAGCTTTTGATATATCAGGAGGAGTAGCACCTGAAGCGACTAAGGCTTATGTAGTAACTGATGAAATGAGTAATAGTCAGAATCAATTAGCTAATATTAGAAGAAGGGCTACAATATAAAACAAAGGAACTAAATTTCTATTATATAATACAAACCTTAAATAAAAACTATGAACAAGCCAACACCATTCGGAAAAACTTACAAAGAATATACAGAAGCAGTTGAAAAATTTGAGTTAAGCAAAACTGAAAGAGTTGAGCTAGGAGCTATTGATGATTTAGAAAGTGATTACTATAAACTTTTATCAACAATAGAACCACATCAAAAGAAAGCATATCAGGAGGGGAACGAAATAAGTAAAATAGCAGTAAAGTTATTAGATGTTGCACAAAACGCTAAAATATTAATAGGAATGGCTAAAGAATTAGGTGCTGATAGTGTTCAGAAAAGTGCTGAAAAATTAGAAAAAAATGCTATGGTTAAGTTTAAATATTACGGCAAGGTCGCTGATAATATAGCTAAAGCAACTAAATAATATGAAAGCAACTAAAATAGTAGAACTTGTAATTGCAGACGATTCTGAAGAGCTGGCAATCGATGCTATTAGCTTAGTAACTAGTCCTGCCATTGAGCAAGACTTTGTATTCTTTGGTAAAGAGAAAAACAACTTGACATTTGCAAAGGTTGATGAAGAAAAGAGAATGTTAATTTCTCCTGCTTTAATTCCTAATAAGCAAATCTTTAGGCACGACCCTAATACGGATTCGGATTACTATGTATTCTTTTCAAAAGCGACAGTTGAAAAAGCAGCTTTTTTATACTTAAAACATAATAATCATCACAAAGCAACGTATCAACATCAAGATAGAGTTTCAGGCGTTCTAACAGTTGAAAGTTGGATTAAAGAAGGCGATAGCGATAAGTCTAAATTATACGGATATGACTTACCTGATGGAACTTGGTTCGTTAAAATGAAGATTGAGAATGACGAGTTGTGGGAAAAGATAAAAGCAGGAGAACTTAAAGGCCTCAGTATTGAGGGCTATTTTACTAATAAATTTGAACAAATGAACAAAAGACAACCAACACAAGAGCAAATACTTTCAGCTTTAAACGAGCTAATCAAAGAATCTAAAACTGAACTGAAGTCTGAAAAGATTGAGTTGGGATTGGCACAAGATTTAGATAAGGGGATTACAAAAGCAAAAGCAGATATATCTTATTTAAAAAAATTAGATAAAGAAAAGATTCAAGCATACAAAACAATAGAAAAAGTATCTGACATAGCATATAATATGGACGATGGTAATTTCTATGCTAAGATTGGTAATGACGCAAATAAAGCAGTAAAACAAGCTAAAGAATTAGGTGTTGATTTACCTCAAGCTAAAGAAATGAGAGATTTGTCAGAAGACTTTTTTAAGTGGTTTAATAAAGTAAGGTCAAAAAAATAATACTATATTTGTAAAAAATATATTATGAAACCATTCACAGAAGATACAATAGACACTATAATTAAAATAGGAGGTAACGGAACTTTAAACCACCTAAAACCAAACAGAACAATAACTATTCTATTATATAACAGAACTTAAAACAAAACTATAAAAAGATTATGGATTTAAAAAATCAAATATTAGTAGCACTTGGACTTGACAAAGAAGAAGTCTTAATGGCTTTTCAAGCTAAATTAGAAGATGGTACAATTATCACTTCTACAGCTGACGAATTAATTGCAGGAGTAGATATTTCCGTTCTTACTGAAGATGGTTCTGTAATGCTTTTACCTGTTGGAAATTACGTATTAGAATCAGGAGAATCTTTTTCAGTTGAAGAAGAAGGAATTGTTTCTGAAGTATTTGGTGCAGAAGACGTAGAAGAAGAAGCTCCTGTTGAAGAAGAAGTTGAAATGGCAGAAGAAGCTGACGTTGCTGATTGGGAAGGTATGGAAAAGCGAATTGCCAATTTAGAAAATGCAATTGCAGACTTAAAAGGAGAAGAAAAAGACACAGAAGAAGAAGTTGAAGAAATGTCAGTTGAAACTGAAGTAGAAGAAAGAGGTACAACTCCTAAATCTATTAAGACTACAGAAGTAGTTGAGTTCTCAATGGAAGACTTACAAGCAGAAAACGATAGACTAAAGACTGAATTAGCAGCACAACCTGCATCAGCACCTTTAGATACAAATAAATTTAGCTCAGAGAAAACTTCTCTAAGTAAAAAAGAATTAAAAATGATGACCTCACAAGAGAGATTCTTATATAACTTAAATAATTAAAAAAACAAAACAATTATGGCATTACCAACAGTAACAAGTACTTTCGAAGGGAAAGTAGCAGGTGGATATATTTCCGCTGCATTAAAAGAGGCTAACTCTTTAAACTTTATGACTTCAATGGAAAACGTGAAGTATAAAGCAGTAATTCAAAAAATGGAATCAGGTGCAGAGATGGCAGATAGCACGTGCGATTTCACAACAGCAGGAACTTTAGTTCTTACTGAAGCAATCATTACTCCAAAAGATTTACAAGTAAATATGGAAATTTGCAGTAAAAACTTATTGGATTCTTGGGAAGCTTTAGAAATGAGAGCAGGAGCAGGCGCACCAGCACCAGCATCTTTTGATGACTACTTAGTATCTCACTTAGCAGGTAGAATTTCTCAAGGAGTTGAAAATGCTATATGGTCAGGAAATGATGCAACAGGAGGTTCTTTTACAGGATTTACTACAGCAGCAGTAGGAAGACTTGTAGTAGACGCAACAGTAATTGATGTAGCTAATGTAGGTGGAGCAGGAACAGCGTTCTCAGCAACTAACATTATCAACAACTTACAAAACGCAACAGCAGCTATCCCTTCTAATGTTTACACGAAAGAAGACCTTTACATCTATATGAGTCCTAAGTCTTACAGATTATACATCTCAGCTATCTCAGCTTTAGGTTATGTAAACGCTTACTCTATGAATGGAGATTATGATGCAGTTTTTGAAGGAATAAAACTTGCAGTATGCAACGGGGCAGAAGACGATAAGTTAGTTTGTGCTGAAAAGTCAAATTTATTTTTTGGGACTGATTTAATTTCAGACTCAACAAATATCCAATTGCTTGACCAATCTCACGTAGGTAGCCTTAACACAAGACTTATCGCACGTTTCACAGGAGGAACGCAGGTAGGAATTGGTGCAGACGTAGTATTTGTATCGTAATTAATAAATAAACGGAAGTGAGGGGGTAAAACCCTTCACTCCCTTAACCTAAAAAAAACACAATATGGCTTGCACGGCACTTACAAAGGGGAGGGGACTTTTATGTTCCAAAACAACAGGAGGTATTAAGAACGTATACTTTGCAGTATATGACGAAGTTTTAGCTACTACAATAGTTGATTCAGAAGTAACTGATATTGATATGGGTGCAGACTCATTATATAGATACTCGTTACCAATGGGTACGGCTACTTTTTCTGATGCTATTACAGGCGACAGAGCTGCAGGTAGCTTGTTCTACACTCCTACTTTAAATTTAACTTTAAATAAGTTAAGTAAAGAAGACCAAAACCAAATCAAAATATTAGCTTCAAACAGATTAATTTGTTTCGCTGAATTAAATTCTACTTTAGCAAACGGACATAACGTAATAGTAGCAATGGGTATTGAAAACGGAATGGAGATTAATGCAGGTTCAATGGATTCGGGAGATACTTTCGGTTCAAGAAATGGATATACACTTACTCTAGACGGAATGGAAAAAGTACCTTCTCAAATGGTAGTAGATTATACTGCAACACCATTTGATAATGCAGACTCTTCAGGAGCTATTCCAATCGTAACATCTTAAAAACTTTCATTTTTATTATATTTTAGAGAAGGGTGGCTTAATTGCTACCCTTTTCTCTTTTAAAACAGTTTAAAGTAGTTCAGAACCAAATAAAAACAACTTATTTCTATTATATATAGTATGATACAAGCAACTACAAAAACTAATATAAAAGCATACTTATCTACAGAGGATAATCGTATAAATACTTCTGTAACTTCTGCTCATATTAGACACTTAGTTAAGTTCATTAATGATATGGACGGCTCAATAGTTTATTCTTATCCTGCTGAAGTTATAGCTGATAGATTTACAGAAATGACTTTCACTTATGAAGCTACAACTCCTAGTGAGTTCTTAGGGGAGGTTAATTTATTACCTTCAGGATATTGGAAGTATGAAGTGTATGAAGTAAGTTGGATAGGAACTGTAAGTATTAATTCAGAACAAGCTCCTGCTACTGAGAAAGAAAGCATAGAGCCTATAGGAGACGATATAGGTGTAGTACAGGGATTAGTAACTAAAGGGAAGCTTAATCTATCAGACTACAAAGGAACGTCTCAGGTGCAGTATAAAGAACACGAAACAGAAGAAGGAACTAACTATATATATTACGGACAATAACCGAATTAAATAAAAAACAATGGCAATAGAAAACGTACAACAACTCTTAACAGAGCAATTAGGAAAAAATAGATGTGATGTCTTTACGACTACAGCAATGACTGATAAAGATTATTATGCAGTTTACTTTGTAACCGAAAGCGTTATTGAAGAAATAGTTGCAGCTAATATACAATCAGTAGCAGGGAGTTCAGAGCTTAACTTACATACGACAATAGCAGCAGGAACAACTTTATTCTTAAACGTAAATGCTATAACTTTGACTAGTGGAATTGCTATAGGTTACTATGACCAAGTAATATAATGAAGTTAGCACTTGGAATGTCATTGCCTTCAAGTAACAAGGGAGGATTAACACCTACTCAGAAACTTGTAAATGCTTTTAAAGCAAGAGTTATTGCTGATGGTGGTAACTTTGAAGCTAAGGCTTGTTTAGAAGCACAATTAGTAATATTAAATAATATACAATGAGTTTATTAGATGATGTAAGTATTGTAGTAACACCTAACGGATATAAGGCAGGAGAACTCTATGCAGTTGTTCCTGTACCTACTGAGGGTGCTGATGTGGTTGTAGATGGGGATTTTCCTTTACCTAATACTGCTTGGTCACTTACTAATGCAACAGTAGAAGTTAATGGAGCAAGGGTAAACAATACTATTGTAGCAGGCTTTGCAGCGTTTAGTCAATTGCTTTCAGGTACTGTAATTGGAAAACAATTTGTACTTACTTATGATGTGATTGCAACTAATGGTAAAGATTTAGTATTAGACAACAGCACTTCTTTATTTTTAAACACATCAACTACAGGAATAAATAGAAAGCTATATTATACTTGGGGTAGAGGGGATAACTATTTAGTAATTAAAAGAGCAGTTGCAGATACGGACGTTACGATAGACAATGTAATACTACAAGAATACACAGCAGCTGATATGGACGTAACAAGAGCATCAGCAGCAACAAGAGTAGATGAGAATGGATTAGTTAATTATGCTGAGATTGTAGGAAGTGAGGAGGTTACTAATGGAGATTTTGCTACTGATAGTGATTGGAGTAAGGCATCTAATTGGACTATTAGTGGTGGTTCAGCAAGTAGTGATGGTGTTTCTGCAATTTCAAATTTATCTCAAACAGTTGTTGATTTCACGGGTAAAACCTTCTTAGTTGAAGGTGTGGCATCTAATATAACGCAAGGATTTGCTTATATTTCTTTAGGGGGTTCAGACCTGCAAATAGTTGTAGATAGTAATGGTGCGTTCAGTCATACTATAAGTATATCAACTGCTAACTCTACATTGTTCATATCGGCAAGGAATAACTTCATAGGCTCTATAGACAACGTATCAGTAAAAGAAGTAACAAGAGATAATGTACCAAGAATAGACTACTCAGGAGGAGGTTGTCCACATATATTAGCAGAGCCTATGAGGACTAATTTGGTTACTTATAGTGAGGATTTTACAACTTGGACAACGACAGGCTCAGCAAATGTAACCTCTAACACTACAATTTCCCCTGATGGAACACAAAACGCAGATACCTTAGATTTATTAGCAGGAGATTACTTTTATAAGCCAATAACGTCAGGAGCAGGAACTTTTACACTTAGTTGTTATGTAAAAGTATTGAGTGGTACTTTAGATTTTAAAATGCAAAGTTTTAGTGGAACTGATGGAGCTAATGCGAGTAGTGTTTTTACTGCAAATACTAATTGGCAAAGGTTTGAATTTACAACTACTGTTACGGTTGATTCTAACTTTTATCCTGTTCAAGTGAGTGGGCTTGTGGGGGGTGATTTTGAAATATGGGGAGCTCAATTAGAGTTAGGTTCATACCCAACAAGTATGATTCCAACATCAGGTTCAACAGTAACTCGTAATCAAGACCAATTCTCAAGAGATGGTATAAGTAGTTTGATTAATAGTACAGAGGGGGTTTTGTTTGTTGAGATGGCTGCATTGGCTAATGATAGTACAAATAGAATGATATCTCTATATGGTTCAGGAAATGATAAACTTACTTTGTTTTATAAAACAGCATCAAACAGTATGACAGTACAAGGATTTGTTGGAGGTTCGCTTCAGATAAATAGAACGATAACATTAACAGACATAACTCAATTCTCCAAGATAGCTTTAAGATATAAAACAAACGATTTTGCTTGGTATGTTGATGGAGTTAAAAAAACTGATGACACTTCAACTAATACTTGGAGAGCAAATACATTAACTAAATTAAGTTTTGATGATGGCTCAAGTGGAAATCCTTTATATGCTAAAGTAAAACAATTAAAATTATATAAGGAAGCACTTACAAATTCAGAACTAATCACATTAACAACGATATAAAATGAATATATACAAATTACAATACGACTCAAAAGCAGAAGGAGATGCTGACTTACTAGCTAAAGGTACTTATGAAGTAATAACTGAAGAAGGTGTTACTCAAGATGTGTACAGAAATGGAACTCAAGCAATCGTATATATCGGACAGATAGTAGAAGTTCCTGCAACTTACGATAAAGATGGTAACGAGCTTACTCCACCTATCTATTACGCAGGAGTATTTTACGACTTAATGACTACAGAAGAATATGATTTCGGAATTAACGAGGTGTTACCATTAAATTGCGTACATTCGTTTCTTGGTTACGCAAAGAACGCAGAAGGAACAGATATACCTGAAGAATTAACAATAGAATAAAACAAATGAATAACTTACTTTCAATAAACTTAGGCAGTTCAACAGCTCCAAAAATACAAGAGGTTAGAGGTAGGGACTATATAGAATACTCTGATGAAGACGGACTATGGAAGAATACCTACCCAAACTTCTTAATTGACCTTTATTATTCCTCATCTACACATTCTGCGATTATTAATTCCACTTCAGAGATGATTGCAGGGGAGGACATAGTAGTTGATGAAGAAGAAGGAATGGACTTAATTGAAATAGCTAAACTAAAAGCATTTTTAAAGAAGGCTAATAGTAATGAAAGTTGGCATCAAGTAATTAAGAAAGTATCCTTTGACTTTAAACTTCAAGGAGCTTATGCTTTGCACGTTATTTACAATAGAGAGAAAACAGCTATAGTTGAAGCATACCACGTGCCTGTAGAGCGTGTAAGAGCAGGTAGACCGAACGCAATGGGTAAAGTGGACACTTACTATATAAGTGCTGATTGGAGTAACGTAAGGTCTAACAAGCCCTATCCTGTTGCAGCATTCAATACTAACGATAGAACAGCAGGAAGTCAATTAATATACACAGGTTCTTATAGCCCTAATATGGACATATATTATACTCCTGACTACCTAGCAGCAAATAATTGGGCTTTGATTGACGCAAAGGTATCTGAATATCATTTGAATAATATCAATAATTCTTTCTCGGGTTCTTATATGTTCTCTTTTAATAATGGCATCCCTTTAGAGGAAGAAAGAAATCAAATTGAAAGAGATATAACAAACAAATTTACATCAGCAAGTAATGCAGGAAAGTTTTTGATGAGTTTCTCAGACGACAAAACTCGTTCCCCTGAAATACACCCTTTAAATACAGCAGACCTCTCAGAGCAATATATTACGCTTCAAGCCCTTTTGGTTCAGAATATCTTAACAGGGCATAGAGTAACCTCTAAGACGCTTTTAGGCATAGATTCAGACAATGGTTTCTCAAGTAATGCAGATGAACTATTAAATGCAGCAAATTTCTACCAAAATACAGTAATTAGACCTTTCCAATTAAACATCTTAGGAACACTAGGTAAAATATTTGCAGTTAATCAAATGGACTTGCCTATTAGCTTTGTTCAGTTGAAACCTATTACTATTCAATTTGACTCTGAAACTATTAGAGATGTAATGACTCAGGACGAAATAAGAGAGTCTTTAGGATTACCTCCATTAGACGGACAAGATGTTGCAGAAGACTTTACTACTCAACTATCAGAAGATAAAACTGAACTAGATTCTTTTATTGAAGAATTTGGAGAGGATATGTCAGAAGAATGGGAACTAGTAGAAGAAGAAGTAGTTGATGGAGAACACCAAGACTTTGACTATGAAGAAGTACTAAACGATATAGCAGGAGAAAAGATTGAACTAGCTTCAACAGGAAGAGCAATTCCTAGTCGTAAGTCAGAACAAGACGGACTATCTAAAAAGTCTTTTGATTACTTTAGAGTAAGGTATGTATATTCTCAAGATAATTTCTTGACAAGTAAGACAGGAGAAAAAAGGGATTTCTGCAAGAAAATGACAGCAGCTAAAAAACTTTACAGAAAGGAAGATATTATCAATATGGGTTCTAAGGAAGTGAATAAAGGTTGGGGTCCTAAGGGTAATTCAGATACATACTCTATATGGCTTTACAAAGGAGGAGGTAATTGCCACCACTTTTGGAGTAGACGTATCTTTAAAACTACAATAGGAGATTCTAAGACTACTAAGATAGAAGATGCTGATATGATAGGTTACACTAAAGCTAAGTCAGAAGGATTTACAGCTAAGAAGAACGACAAGTTAGTAGCAACACCACCAAAGAAAATGAAGAATAACGGATTTTTAAAACCTAGATAATTATGGGATACGTACTATTTATATCAGAAGCTAAACTAAAAGAATCTACAGCAATCAATTTGAATGTAGATGTTGAGCTATTACTTCCTTATACTCGACAAGCACAGAAAGTATATTGTGAAACTAAATTAGGAACAGACTTAACGCAAAAATTGAAAGACTTAATAATAGCAGGAACAGTTGGTTCATCAGGGAATGAAGCTTACAAGACTTTGTTAGATGACTACATTGGGGATATGCTTCCAAATTGGGGATTGTATTTATTAGTTCCTTTTTTAAGATTTAAAGTAGAGAATGGAAACATATACTCTAAGACTTCAGAAACGGGTAACGCTCTTAGCACAGAAGAAGCACAACATTTTCGTGAAGAAATAAGAAACACTAGCGAGTACTACACCGAACGAATGATTAGTTATATCTGTAACAACTCAAGCCTTTTTCCTGAATATACTACTAACACAGGTTCAGATGTACAGCCGAGTCATTCAGCATACTTTAATGGATTACATATATAATGAAGAAACATTACAAGCCAAAACAAATTAATATAACTAAACTAAAGTCCTACTTGGACAAAAAGCCTAAAACAAATGAAAGAAGTACAAGACACCTTACAAGTAGGGATAGCAAATAGTACAGCAATAGTATTTAGTTTATCAAGTGCTAATGAAATTTTAACACTTGTCAGTTTAACTCTAGCTATATCTTATACAATTTATAAATTCGTAAAGTTTGAAGAACACCAAGATAGATAAAATACAGCTCGTATTAATTAGAGATACATTCTCAGAGAATAGTACATTAGGAGAATTAAGTCTTAATGGAGTAAGGATTTGCGACACTCTTGAAAACCCTTGGAAAGATAATATAAGAAACATAAGTTGTATTCCTGAAGGGGAGTATGACGTAAGACTTAGATACCCTAGAGAATCAGGTACTAGGGACTACTTACACTTATTAATCAAAGGGGTTCAGGATAGAAGCTATGTTCTCGTGCATATCGGAAATTTTGTACATCAGACCAAAGGTTGTGTTCTAGTAGGCTTATCTAGTTCACAGGACGTTGTTAATAACTCTAAGCTTGCAATGGACTTACTTATGAAAGAAATCATTAATTTAGGCGGCACAAATATTAACTTAATAATTAAAAAAAAAGTATTATGAAAAAATGGATAATTTTCCAAACATTGAAAAAGATGTTCGCAAGTCGTAAGTTCCTTTACACAGTAGTAGGAATAATCGTTCAACTATTAAGTGATAATTGGGGTATTGACCCTGAAGTATCACAAAACATTCTTTATTCTTTAGTGGCACTTGTAATCGGTCAAGGTGTTGCGGATTCTCGTAAAGCATAGTTAGACTTAATGTCTGAGAATGGAAAAAGACTAAGGCTTTCCTCTGAAGAAGTTGAGTTAATCAATGAGCACAGAGGAGAGTCTTTACAAAACATTAACGGCAATACTGCTTTAGATATGCACCTACAAGATAGGGGTATTGATAAGAAAGATATTGTAAGCGTTAAGCATTGGCAGAATATGGGAGGGGATTTACGCTTTTCCATAGTTACTAAAGAACAATATGGTACAGACCAAAACGATTTACTTGAAGACGTTAAGAACCTAATAGATAATCACGCACCTACTTATCCGAAAATTAAAAGAGTAAAGGGAGATAACTTACTTATCATAAACCCTGCTGATATTCATATCGGAAAACTAGCAGTTGCTTTAGAAACAGGAGAAGACTACAATACAGAGATAGCTTGCGAAAGAGTCTTAGAAGGAGTTAAAGGACTTATAAGTAAGTCGCAAGGGTTTAATGTTGATAGAGTATTATTCTGTATTGGTAACGACATTCTACATACAGATAACGTAATGTCAAGTACTACACGTGGTACATACCAAGACACAGATGGTAAATGGTGGCAACATTATGAAATAGCTTTAAAGCTTTACGTTAAATGCGTTGAGATACTTAGACAAGTTGCACCTGTAGACGTTGTTCATTCAATGTCTAATCACGATTTCCAAAGTGGATTCCATTTAGCACACGCATTACAATCTTGGTTTAGAAAAGCTGATGACGTTACATTTGATATATCAGTAGCCAACAGAAAATACTATAAGTACGGAACTAATCTTATAGGACTCGAACACGGAGATGGTGCTAAAATGGATTTACTTCCTATGCTTATGGCAAATGAGAAACCAAAGGAATGGGCTGAAACTTCTCATAGGTATTGGTACTTACATCACGTACATCATAAAGTAAAATACAAATGGTTAGACGGAAAAGACTTCATAGGTTGTACTGTTGAATATATGCGTAGTCCTTCAGCAGCCGATAGTTGGCACGCAGGAAAAGGTTATCTTTCAGCACCCGCAGTAGAAGGATTCATTCATTCCAAAGACTCAGGGCAAATAGCTAGACTAGTACACTATTTCTAGCATACCCCTTTACGATTTAAGACACTTTAACCACAGTTTGATACTAATACACTAGACAGGACTTAAAACCTCTTATCTAGTGTTTTAGTATATTGTTAATAACTTTGTAAATAAAGTTGTGAATAATTGTGTGAGTAACTTTAAAAGTGTACTTTTGTCAAACATTAACTAAAAAAATTAAGATGAAAACAACACAACTAAATGAAATATTAACTAAAACTCTTAATGAGTTAGATGGAATAGAAAGGGTTAATAGATTAAAAATGTATGTTAAAAAAGCTGATACTAAAACATTAAAAAAATATCTATCAGGAAAAACAAATGAAAATTGGACTATTGAGTGTTCTATTGCAAATGATGAATTAATAAAAAGAAACTAAGATGAAAAACTTTAAGATTACAAATTTAAAAAGCAAAGTAGTTCAATTTATGAACGAAAGCGAAAAGGAGCAATTCTTTACTAAGAACTCTTTAGGGAACTATAAGAGAGAGAATGTTCAAGAACTAGACAGAGTAAGGTACAATAAAAAACTTCACGACTTTGCTTTCTCAGTTGGACTCTTGGCAGTATTTACAGTCCTACTATTCTTAATGTGCGGTACATTAGGATTCATTGACTCTTTAATATTTTAAAAATGGAATTACTAAAAACAATAAAAGTGAATGATGTAGTAAACAATATTACCGACTCAGTTCTATCAGGCGATATAAACCCTTTAGAAGCTATTGTAAGCCTTAAAAAGCTTGAAGAGATAGTAAAGCAAGCAAAGGTAAGAATAAACGAGTCAGTAATCATTGAAGCAGCTAAACACGGAAAGACTTTTGTGTTCGGAGATGCTGAGATAACTAACAAAGCTAGTGCAGGTCGTTATGACTATTCAAATATTATAGAGATTGTATCTATGGAAACAGGATTGAAGCAGTTAAAAGATAAACATAAGGCAGCATTAAAAGTAGATGTAATTGACTTAGAAACGGGAGAACTAATAGAAGCACCAATATACAAAGGAGGTAAAGAGATTATCTCTATCAAATTAAATAAAGAATAAAAATGAAAGAAGAAACAAAGCAGGACTATTTAATAGCTATACAAAGCGAATTAAAAGCACCTAAGAACCAATTCAATAGTTTTGGTAAGTATAAGTACAGAAGTGCAGAAGACATCTTAGAAGCCGTTAAACCACTTTTAAAGAAGTATGGTTGTTACTTAACGATAACAGAAACAACTCAAGAAATTGCAGGTTACTTAGTTTTAAATTCTAAAGTATCAATTTCAGATGGTGAAAAAACTATCTTTGTAGAAGCTCAAGCAGGAATAAACCCTGAACGAAAAGGAATGGATATAGCACAGTCATTCGGTTCTAGTAGTTCATACGCTAAGAAATATGCACTTGGTAACTTATTCTTATTAGATGATACAAAAGACGCTGATAGTAATGCAGTAAACGAACCTGCTTCAAGACCTCAAAAAATTAAGATGAACGTAAGGGTTTTAGAAAATATGCTTAAAGGTATTGCAGATGGTAAAGGAAAAGAAGTGAAAGAGTCAATGACTAAGTATGATATGACTAAGGAGCAGGAAAAGACTTTAACAGTAATGATTAACACAACAAAATAATTTAACCGAGAAAAGACCTACTCAATAATCATAGGCGAAATATATAATGGAAGTAAAAGGAACAGTAACACTAATTGCAGCAGCAGAAACAGGAACAAGTAAAGCAGGGAAGGAATGGACTAAGCAAGTTATCGTAGTAAATACAGGAGCAGAGTACAATCCTGAGATTGCAATACAAGCCTTCGGAGATGAAAAGATTAAGGACTTAAATAAACTTTCTGTTGGAGATGAAGTTAAAATCTTATGTAATGTATCTTCAAGAGAATACAACGGAAGATACTTTCATAACATTGATGGTTATTGGTTCGCTAAGATGGGAGATGAAGCTCCTACACCTGAAGTGGTTCAGTCTGACGATTTACCATTCTAAGATGACTGATAAACAAACCTTTAAGAATTTATGCAGCCTTACTACAGAGTTAGTAGGGTTGCCTGAAGGCTCTCTTTCGTGCAAGTCAAGGGAGCAGAAGTTCCAAATACCTAGAGCTGTAATAAGTATAATAGCTAGACAAGAAGAAAATATCCATAGAGATATTATAGGGAAAGGTATTAATAGAGATAGAACCTGTATAAACCATTATGAGAAGTGTCATAATATGAACTACAAGTCTTATCCTAAATACAGGAAAGCTTTTATAGATATATACATAGCTTACTGTAATGTGAAAAAACAAAAGAAATACTTTAAAACACAATTAGCTTTTGAAAAATTCATTGAGAAAAATAACATTTGTTCAAGTGAAAATTATCATACTGAACTAGCATTAAGAGCAGGGAATTTCTATGTTACTTTAAAATTAAGCCACCAAGACTTCTATAATGTTATTGAAATTATTAAATTTGCACTCAAAGATTACCATTACGAATACAAAGTTATATAATGAAAGAGCAACCTAATTACTACGCAATACTATCAGCTGAAGTCAGGTATGATAAAAGATTAAAGCCTAATGTTAAGTTGCTTTACGCTGAGATAACGGCTTTATGTGATATGAACGCAGAATGTTTTGCTTCTAATAAATACTTTGCTGACTTGTATGACTCAAAGGCTGATACTATATCAGGATGGGTAAGTCAATTAGTTAAGTATAAGTATGTTAAAACAAGATATGAATACGTAGAGGGTACCCGACAAATATCGAAGAGGTATATTAAAATAATCGGGGGGGGTGTACCACAAATATCAGGTAAGGTACCCGATAAATATCGAAAGAGTAGTACTACAAGTAATAATACTATAAGTATTAATAATAAGGGGAGTTTTGTTAAACCTTTAATTTTTGATATTAAAAAATATTGTTTAGAAAGAAAAAATAATGTAGATTGCGAAACATTTTATGACTTCTATGAAAGTAAAGGTTGGGTAATAGGGAAGAACAAAATGAAAAGTTGGAAAGCTTGCGTAAGGACTTGGGAGAAAAGAAACACTAAAACGAATACTAACGACAGAACTACTGCTCATAGGCACGAAGGAAATGTAGACTATGGAGATGGTTCATTTTAAAAAAAAAGATTATGAGAACAATAGAAGATACATTTAAGACAGCTGACTTCCTACAACCTAAGATGTACAATCGTTACACTTTAGGAACAAAGGAAGAACTAACAGAGATGTTCATTAAAGCTTTTAAGCATTACGACCAAACAGTTCAGACATACAGACATCTTCCTGCTTATGACCAAATAATAGATTGGCTAGTAGATACAAAAGGAAGGGGTTTAATAATATCAGGTAATTGTGGACTAGGAAAATCTACTATACTAAATTATGTTATCCCTGCAATTTTTAGAACTAAAGTAAATAAAGTTTTAATAAGTGTTGCAGCTAAAGACTTGGGAGAGGTATTAAGAAAACCGAATCCTTTTGTTATTATTGATGACTTAGGAACTGAAAGCATTAAGAACGACTACGGAACAAAGATAGACGCAGTAGTAGACTACATCTCTTATGCTGAAGATAATTCTAAGACTTTACTTATAACAACAAATTTAAAAGGAGAACAACTAAAAGCAAGATATGATGACAGGACTTTAGATAGACTAAGGAAATGTAAGAAGGTAGTAATAACAGGCGAAAGCTTTAGAAAATAAAATAAAAGATTATGAAAAAAGAAAAATTGTACAACCCTGAAACAACAGGAAGTTTTAAAATGATGTTTGGATTCCCGCAACCTTATGTATACCATTACGTACCTGTAGAAACTAGAAAACCTAGAGTATACAAACAGCAAGCAGCAGAAACATCAGGAGGAATGATATTAGAAAACCTTAAAGAATCAGAAAATGAAAACTAAAGAGAAAGTAAAGTATTGGCTAGACTTTGACTCAAGCCTTAAAGATGACGACAATAGACTATGTGCAAACATATGGGCTGAAGAACTAACTATCTTAGGGTACGGAGATTTTGATACTCCTGCGGTTGCATTCCTTAAGCTATATGCTCATAATAAATTAACATCAGCACCAAGTATAAAAAGAGCTAGAGCAAAGCTACAGGAAGAAGAACCTGCTTATAGAGGTAATAAGTATAGTTTAAGAAAAGGAAAGCTTCAGGACGATTGGAGAAAAAGACTCGGCTATGAAAACAATTAGCAAACTAAAGAAAGAGTTAGACAAATGGTTTAGCCTTTACATAAGACTAAGGGAAGCTAACGAATACGGAATGGTGCAGTGCTTCACTTGTGGAATAGTCAGGGGGTATAAAGACGGAATGCAGAACGGACACTTCCAAAGTCGTAAACATATGGCTACAAGATTCCACGAGGATAATTGCCAAGTTCAATGCATCAAGTGTAATATGTTTTCTCAGGGTGAGCAGTATAAGTTCGGATTATCTTTAGACTCTAAGTATGGAGAAGGCACAGCAGAAGAACTAGAGTTTCTGTCTAGAACTATTCATAAGATTTCAAGGGTTGAATATGAAGAACAGATAACTTATTATAAAGACCTTGTTAATAACTTAAAAGAAGAAAAAGGTATTGAATAGAATTTTTAGTATCTTTGGCATATGACAGAAAGCCCTGAAACCATTTATGCAAATGAAGAACATAGAACAATAGTTGAAACATATATTACTATGTGTAAAGAGTTCGCAAAGGACGTAAGTACATTAAGCCGTTATGAAAACTATTTAGAAGTTGTATCTGTTATTTTAGAATACTCAAATGCATATGGAGCAGTAGATTCAAGAGAACAGAACTTTTGGGATTGGATAATGATTATCCCTATAAACCTTTCAGTAGCAACTAACGGATTCTTTGCAGGAGTTGAAACAAAGAGTAACGCAGCAAAGGTTAGGTCATACGGAATACTCTTAGACAGGTTGTTAGAAGACACAGTTAGCAAGATTGATGGAATAGAAACTATAAAAGAATAATTATGAATGTATTGAGTTTATTTGATGGAATGAGTTGTGGTCAGATAGCATTAGAACGTGCAGGAATTAAAGTAGATAATTACTTTGCAGCTGAAATTAAGAAACACGCTATTGAAGTAACACAGCATAATTATCCAAACACTAAACAACTAGGAGATGTAACAAAAATAGAAGGAAAAGACTTACCTAAAATAGATTTACTTATAGGGGGTTCTCCTTGTCAGGATTTCAGCAGAGCAAACAAAGAAAGAAAAGGAGTAGAGGGTTCTAAGTCTAGTTTATTCTTTGAGTATGTTAGATTGTTAAAAGAATGTAAACCGAAATACTTTCTTTTAGAGAATGTAATAATGTCAGATTATAACTATTGGTTTATTTGTAATGAGTTAGATTGTGAGCCTGTAAGAATTTGTGGAAGTCTAGTTAGTGGTGCTTTAAGAGATAGGCTTTATTGGACAAACATACCACCATTTAGTTATGATATAACAGGAAGATTGATTAGTAACATACCACAACCAAAAGACGAGAAAATATATCTTCAAAATATATTAGATAGTGGTACTACTGATAAAAGAAAGCACTCTTGTTTAAACTGTAAGTCAGGTTACGAAACGCCTAATCAAGAATCTTTAATACACAGAAATAATACTACAGGAATGATTACTTTAATTAAAGAAAAGGAACGTGTTAGGTTAGTTAATCAAAATGAATTAGAAAAATTACATAATATTCCAAAAGGATATACTAGTATTTTAAATAAGACAAAAGCAGGAGATTTAATAGGAGATGGTTGGACTGTAGATGTGGCGACTCATATTTTTAAAAATATAAAAGAATAATGAAAGACATCTATAAAGAAATAGCTAAGCTATCAGATAAGTTCAGAACTATGGCTTATGGATTAACATCAGACGAAAATGAAGTGAATGAATCGGTTCAGGAACTTATGCTCTATCTACTTCAGATGAATAAATCTACACTTTCTGCAATTTACGAAAAGGACGGAATAGACGGAGTTACACGTTACGGAGCAGTAGCACTAAGACGTGCATTGACAAGTCCTAGAAGTAATTACTATTACAAGTACAAAAAGTACTACACGCATATTGACAGCTTGACAAGTGCAGTAACTTATAATGAAATGGAAACAGGGGAGACAATCCCTTCTAAGCACCTTTATAACCTTCCTAACGACATAATAGACGATTACCAATGGACTAGCCTTGAGAAGATAGATAAAGCCTTAGAAGACAATTTTTCTTGGTACGATACTAAGGTCTTCCAATTATACTACCACGAGAACAACACGTTAGACTCACTAGCAAAGAAGACAGGAATAAGTAGAAACAGTCTATTCACAACGATTGACAAAGTAAGAGTGCAACTTAAACAAAAACTAAGTGAATAAGTTCTTTGTACCGAAAGAGATATATGAAGATAGAATGACTATCTGTAAAGGTTGTACTTACTACTCAAGTGTATTAGGAAATTGCACAATTTGTTCCTGTTTTATGAAAGTGAAGTCAAGAATCAGCAGTCAATCTTGTCCAAAGAAGTATTGGTTAAAGACAAAAGAAATTGAAGTTAGTAAAGAAATACCACAGGAATTAATAAAAGAAGTTGTAGATTTGTACCCTGACTTAAAAACAGGAAGGGCTAAAGACATAAAGGCTAAGAAGAAAATGATAGAACTTTACAATGTAATATACGGAGCAAACTATTCAACCACTACTAATTGTGGGAGTTGTATCTCAACTTGCTTTGATGGTATAAAAAAGATATATAAAGAATATTCTAGGATTAATTAATAATTAATGGGTAAGACCACAAATAAAGCATTTGAGAACCTAGAATAGTAGAGGGGGGGTGTGGTTACCTCCCCAATACAATTAACTATATGCAAGTAAATATAATAAGGTGAAAAGTAAACAAAAGAATGTAAATGCATATAATATGTCTTGTTTATTCACGACTTTAAAAGACAAAATAGAATGAAGATAACAATACCAATAGACATAATGGGTCGTT
>Ga0308021_10000198_pt1 | contig 28463 bp, 29 predicted proteins | sample Neamet351_FD_201296 | JGI IMG/M metagenome (GOLD analysis project Ga0308021, IMG submission 201296) | Marine microbial communities from water near the shore, Antarctic Ocean - #351 | ecosystem: Environmental > Aquatic > Marine > Unclassified | place: Southern Ocean | collected 2014-10-02
GATGCTGCAACTCTTGCTGGTGATGACGAAGATTTGCTCTCCGTGGTTGAAGAATACGCTGAAGAGTAAATCAGATCAGACCAAGGCTTGGTCCGACCTTTTCGAACAATCGCAACACTTCATCGAGGTCGTCGCGTGACAATCCTGCTGACATCTGTGTGCGGATTCGGGCCTTCTCCCTTGCAACCATCGGAAACACGATCGCACCAGCCATGACACCTTCCTCTCCGAGGGCCTTTGTCATTGCTTTTGCTACGCTCGACTCGCCACACATCACGGGGATGATTGGCGTGACCGAGGCACCAGTATCAAATCCGAGCGATTGAAGCTCTTTGCGGAAATAATTGGTGTTTTCCCAGAGTTTGGCGTGATGCTGAGGTTCGTCCATAAGAACCTCAATCGCAGCTTTCTGTGCTGCTGCTACACCGGGTGGTTGCGAACCTGAGAGCAACCATGAGCGTGAATGATTCAATGCATGTGTTCGCGTCATTTCAGTTCCCGCGAGAATGCCACCTTGCACACCAAGCGCTTTGGAAAACGATCCGGTTTCAAAGTCGACCTTTCCTTGAAGATTGAATTGAGCAACAATGCCTGCTCCTTTCTCACCAAGAACGCCTTCACCATGACAATCGTCAACGTAAACCATGGCTCCATACTCTTCGGCCAAGGCAGTCACTTGATCAAGTGGGGCAATATCCCCATCCATCGAAAACACACCATCGGTAATGATCAGCTTACGGCTTGCGTCTTCATGCGCCTTCAACACGGCTTCCAATTCGCCCATGTCGTTGTGAGCATAGACGCCACGGCTGGCTTTGGTCAAGCGGACACCATCGATGATGGAGCCGTGATTCAATGAATCACTGATGATGACATCTTGTGGCCCAGTGACGAGGGTAGGAATCAAGCCCACGTTGACTGTGTAACCTGCAGAATAAATGAGGGATGCTTCCACACCTTTGAATTCAGCAACCTTTCGTTCTGCTTCAAGATGAATGTCCATGGTACCAGCGATCGCCCGTACGCTGCCGCTGCCTGCTCCGTACTTTTCTGTTGCATCAAGCATCGCTTGCTTGACCTTTGGGTGGGTTGTAAGATTGAGGTAGTTATTCGCTGAGAGCATGATGGTGGGCTTCCCGTCCATCCTGCATCGTGGCTGGTTTGGACTTTCGAGGGTGGGAGGTTCCCACAACAACGATTTGTCTGCGAGTTCATCGTAACGGGCTTTCATCCAAGACATATCACCGGGCATAACATCGCCTCCATTTGACGGGAGGGCACGCACGTTGATGTTCCTTTGGGCGGTTCGTGCTCAATCTGTACATCGGCTTCGACCATGCACCTCAAAAAGGAGGCGTTCGTCGCCGCTTCATGGAGTTGGGCGGCGAAGTCAGCAGCGGGCTCGGTCGCGCTCATGTCTTCATGGCACAACCGCATTACCAAGAGCAATTCCGAGCATTGCTTGGAAAAACCGCTTGGCCGGGAACACTCAATGTGAACGTGACAGGTACAGATTTGGTAGATTACATTGCGTTGCGCAAAAAATCTGGCATCGATACCTTGGATGCATCAGATGAAGACCGTTCTTTGGCCTTGGATGTCGATGTGTCCCCGTATGAGGCAAACCGTATTCGGGGTTTCCTTCGTGATGGGGTTTCCTTTGGTGGAGCAACAGCCTACAAAGCCCTATTTATGACCGATTCTGGAACAATTCCATGCGCAGTGCTGATTCCTGACCTGACCCGTCACATCGATGTTGTCGAGATCATTGCAGGTGCTTGCCTACGTGAAATGTTCAATCTTGAAGACGGCGCAGTCGTCCGAATTGAACTGGACTGAGCCTCAACGGTGCCGTACGATTGGCAATTCGCCTAGGCGGGCCCATTCATTGTGAAGGATGCTTTTTTGTTCATGGCGAGCAGCTTCACGCCATCGTTTCCGCATGGTCCGTTCTACGGCGGGACCTTCCGGCGGCTTAGAAAAACATTGAATCTCAACAGGCTCTGTGTCAAGGGGCATCGATGGCCAATGAACGCCCCAGAGGATCAACCAATCTGCTGGTGCCACACCGAAGTCGACTTCTATCTCAGGAGAATCGATTGCTTGTTGCACTTCTTCAGGGCTCACTTCTCCAATGCACATTCGATGAAGCGCCATTGCGGTTCGACGGACTTGATTCCAAAGGAAGGCCTTACCAACGATTTCGAAGCCAACAACTCGGCCAGCGACCACCCACGGTTCACATGAAAGGATGGTGCGCATTGGGTTCTTGCCTTCTTCGAGTCGAGCGAAATTGCGGGCATCATAGGTGCCAACAAACATCTGCAACCATTCATTGAAGGCTTCACCTGGGTGTTTCCAAAATTCAATTCCTTCCAGACGGTACCGGTAGACGCGATGTTCAGCCATCCTGGGGTTCCATGATTCATCCACTTCAGTCACATCGAGGAAAGCGATGTCCTTTGGTAGCCGATCATCGAGGGCCCGAATCATTTTGCGTGGTGTCAGGACTTCCCATAACTCACGTTTGATGCGCACAACGCCTCCATTGACACGCACGTGAACGCCAGCATCGGTTCGACTTGAGAGCACCAAGTTGTGTTCTTCTTCGTTCTTGTCCAGCCACTTCAGGTTCTGAAAGACCCGAACCAATTCACCTTGCACGGTTTTGACATCAGGTTGGATTTGACTGCCGTGATAAGCATCGCCGAGGTAGCCGATGCGGAAAGCAAGACGAACGGTAGGTCCGTTCGTCATTGGTTCACCTCACTCTTCTTTGCTGAGCATCTCGATGGCTTCCTCTGGGGAATAACCAAGACCGCCAACAGCCCAAATGAGGGCTTGCTTAATCCATGGTTGAACCATTGGATTCTTTTTGGAAGGGTCCATAACTTCGATTGCATCGACAATGCTCCTGCTTGCGTTGAAGAGGATCTCGTCGGTAGGGATGTCGTTGAGTTCAAGTTTCTTGGCGTATCGCTGGAATTCCTTCACTGCGACTGGAATTCGGCGGCACTCGAGAGCAAAGCTTGCGAAATCAGCAATGTATTCTTCGTTTTCCTCATCGAGTTGCATTGCTTTCTTGTAAGCCATCATGATCTTTCCACCGGGGATCACGTCGTCTTGAGCGTCCATGTTTTTCATGTTCGCAAACTCGGCGTACATGTGGTGAACTTGCGCGTTGGTCTTGTGGGTAGCCATCTTTGCGTCTAAGTCTGCAAGTGCGCCGTCAAGGTCGCCACTGCGTAGCATTTCAATCGGTTGTTGGAGGAGTTCGTCGTCGCTCATGTGCATCGCCTGTTCCATGCCGGTGCGTTCAGACTTTTCAATCACTCGTTCGAGCGGCTTGAGTTTAATCCTTGGATGCGGTCTCAGTAATTGTCTTTTTCAAATCACTGAGGAGGTGGGATTGGCTGTTTTTCTTGTGCATTTCATTCAACAAGCCCTTCGCCTTTTCCCACTTGCGAATGTTGTACATGCAGTGCTTTGGATCGGGACGAATGGTGCGAATGGTTCGCTGGTAGGTCATCAGCCCAACGACGGTGCGGATCAAGCCTTTACCTGCTTTTCCAGCTGCTGAGTCACCGGGTTTTTCAGTCGTACCGGGGATGCTGTGGTTGATCACAGGGACGTTTGATTCCTCAACGATGCCGACGCCAGAATCGGTGAGGACCGTGACGGTTGCGAAGCCAAGAAGGGTGCCAGAGGGGGAACGCTCGACCACAACTTCTGAGATGCGATCGAATAGAATTCTGCGGTGGGACCTCGAAAGTAAGAAACTGTGTTCGAAAATGATGGCATCGCTTGTGATGGCATAGTGGAAACTTCGTTGGTAATAGAACACCAATGCCATGTAGATGCTTACGAACGCTGGACCAGCGATAAGGGAGTTGTAATCAGGAAGGATTCCAAGCACACCTGAGCCGTCCATGAACAATCCAGTGACCCAATTGATCCCATCATCGAGCAGGAAAAGAGTCGGTGCAAGGGTGACGAGCAACAAACCGACGGTGACCCAACGGCCTGATGTTGAAACGTTCATCAATCGGTTCATCCAAGTGATGAACAGCATGACTGCAGTGAGTCCAGCCTCTCCACTCGTGTAGAACAGTGCCGATAGGAGACTGACGACGGGGTTTTCACTCTCAGTCCCGGGTTGGATCTCGAACAGCAAATGAACGGCCAACACCATGATTCCAAGGACGTAAAGGTTCAGGAAAGCAAATGTGCTTGGGCGCTTGGTAAGCAACACCTCTTCACCCGTGATCAAACGGAATTTCTTAGCTAATTTGGCTTGGTCTGAGGCATGTTTTGCTTCTTCAGCGGCCTTGTTGTCGACCTCTGGAGTTGGTTCAGGCGCCAGTTCAGTATCAGTGGATTCTTCGCTCATAGCAATCGCTCCGTTCTTTTGTGCGGCGGACAACCCAAATAAGACCTTGCCTTCATGCCTCGTTTAGATGCGGTGTCTTTGAGCAAAAGAGCCAGAGCGCACCTCAATGCAAGAGCCCCCAAGAATGTTCAGCGTTGCCACGGGCCCAAGCATAATCAGTTTCCTTCCGCACACCATGCTCATCTTTGATCCTCATGCGTTCAAGTTTGAGAGGGTATTCATTGTAGGTCAGGTGAGAAGTGATGCCCCCTCGTGTTGGTTGGTTGAAGGTCCAATGAGCACGTTCAATGGCCTGGACAGTGAGTTCAATCGTTGTCCGTCCGTTCCACATTTTTATGTTGAACAGCGGTAATGGGGCGCCGGGGAAGTGTCCATGTTCGCCTTCAGTACGGTCCGACCCTAGTTTTTCCACCGTGACTTTGGTGAACCGTTCGCTTCGCTTGTGTTTCCCATCATGGAACAGACCGCCCTGTGAGAGCCCGAGATGCCCAAAGTCCCGTCGTTTCCACGGTCGGTTATCGCGTGCAGTTACCGTAAACGAAAGGTGGGGTAGGAACCAATCAATGTAGGATCCATCGTCGAGATGGAGCACACCCCAGTACCAGGGTACCGAGGGTGCTTGAACCGCCACCTTTTGGAAATAAGCGGTTCCTTTGACTTCCTCACCGTCGAGTGTTCCAGCGGCTTTCGTTCCGTGGAGGCGGAGAATGTCATACCCCATGTTTGCCGCATAGGTGGCCGTGGCTTCCCTTGCTGTGGACATTGCCGTGTTCCATGGAGTGAGTTTGAGCCGCATCTCTTTGGGTACCTTTGGATGCTGTGCTTCTTCATCGGTCGTGAGGTTGAGCCAGAACTCACTGAGATCACTCTTGAGTCCCATGCTCAAATCTTCATCCAAAAGTGGAACCACTGCGCCTCCACCTTTTCCAGTTCCAACGTTGGCTCCAGGCCAGTTCGGATGGGTGTCAGGGAGGGCTACAATTCGGCAGATTCGCTTGATAACGGGCTCGTGCATTTGCGTTCCATCAAACCACCACGCACAGACCATTCCGTCGAGTGCCATGCCTTGATGTTCATCGAAACCCGGGCGCCCTTGAGGCATCCATGGGGTGCCATTCACTTCCACGAGCGGGTTGTCTTTTGTTGACCACAGCACCATCAATTGCCGGCCACTTGGTTTTCCGTCAGGATCCTCAAGCATCACCAGCCACCACCACCAATCCCATGTGAGATGATGCAGCGGCGGCCTGTTTTGCAAGCTCCACATGTTGGACAAATCGCCCGCAAAGGCGGTCATCTCTTCGCTCATTCAATTTCCTTCCCTTTGAAAATCGCTCCACCGATGAACCACAAAAATGCTCCTTGGATCAGCAAGACAACCGTGGCAATGACAGAAGAAACCAGGCCACTTGATCCGATTCCTGGTTTCGAATAGAAGAAGTCCAAGGCCAGCGCACTTGATTTGATGGCGCTAAAATCTTGCATGGAGTTTCCTTTGAGTAGGAAGAGGTCCATGTTAGGCCAAACCAAAACAGCGGCAGCGTCGACGATCATCAACGCCCAACCAATCACTGAGAACCTTAGGATCGCCGCTTCAGGTGCACCCATTGAAACCAAGCACATCCCAAGTTCCCATGCGGCAAATGGAATCGCCAAAACGATGCCGTAACGCCACATGACGCCCATGGTGCAGAACAACATCCCATAGACAAATGAAGCCATCATCGTTGCGAAAACAATCGCTAGCCAAACACCGAGGTCTTGGAATCGGAACACCCCCTCACCTGGTCCCATGAATCCGGAAATGGTTGCGAAGATCACCCCGAGCACGATGAAGTAAGGCCATACAATTCCGAGGTAGCCTAAAATTCGGTAGAGAAAAACTTCGGTTCTGGCAATCGGTTTTGCCAACATGTAATGCATCGTACCTGCAGACATTTCATCGCGAATCAGGCCCGTGGCCAAGAACAATGGCAGGAAAAGACCGAGCAGAAGGACAAAGCCCATTTTTCCAATGCCGAGCACGAACGCCATGTGCGTTGCTTCAGCAACGTATGCAGCATCGTCGGGGTCTTCATCGACGTTGAGGTCATACACAATTTCCCATTCACCAGTGTATCTGTTTTGAACCAGTAAAACATCACATTCAATGTTGTTGTTGTTTCCATCTTTTCGGGAGGACGTGCCATCGTAGTTGTAGCAGTCCCCATCGTCATCGAAGCCGGTGGATTGCAGGTTTGAAGTGCCCTGTAAAGAGATGTCAAAGCCATCTTCATCGATGTAATTTGATGCAGGCTCGGGCTCGACAGGTGGGTCAAGGAGGCCAGGGTGTGAATCCGCCATGTAGGGGTCGGTTCCCAATTTCAATTCCTGACCATTGGGGTAACCATCGTTGTCGAAATCATAACTGTCGCCATCGTTGTCCACCGATTCAAAACCGGTTGCCATGACGTCGATGTAAATGAGCATCACCAAGGAAATAGCAACCAAGCCAACACCCAATACAACCCACGTCGAGACCTTTGTGCGGTATTGACGCATGGTGAATTCAGTCAGTGCGGCAGCCTTTCGGTCGAGCGAACGGTAAATTGTGTTGGGTTTTGCTTGCATCAAACACCACCTCCGCTCGTGAGGTAGCCCAAGATCGAAGCCAAATCATCGTCCGGGTTGTCAATGGTGTGAACGGTATGAGCGTGATCAACAATCACCTTGGGCAATTGGGCATGGATTGCTCCGAGGTTATGTGTCTGGATCGTCAGATTTTTTTGGTCTGGGAAAGAGATTCCCTGGACTCCATCCATGTCGATGACATCCTTTGCTAAGGCTTTGGCATCGTCTGCTTCGATGGTAATGCGGTGAGGTATTTGATCGAGCTTCTCTCGGATTGCATGTAAGTTGCCGAGTGCAAGCAGGCGCCCATTATGGAGGATGATGATTTGTTCCGTGATTCGTTCAATCTCTTGAAGGATGTGACTGCTCACAAGGACTGTTCTCCCCATTCGTCCCAATTCCCTGATCACGTTCATGATCGTGGTTCTGGCGAGGGGGTCACAGCCTTGCAGCGGTTCGTCTAAGATGATCAGATCTGGATCGTTGACAAGGGCGTGAGCGATTTTTGCTCGTTGCCTCATTCCTTTGGAGTATTGGCCTAACTTCTTGTGAGCTACATCGGCGAGTCCTACGAAATTCAACACTCGGTCGGCTTCGACTCCGGCTTCTGCGCGTGTCAGGCCATTGAGTCGTGCAAAGGTCGATACGAACTGATGGGCAGTCATCCAATCGTACATTTTCTCATGTTCTGGGACAAACCCAACCCTTGCGTATGGAGCGGGGTTTTTCCACGGGTCGGTTCCGAAGAGGCGAATCTTTCCTTGACTCGGCTTGAGTTTCCCCATGAGCAATTTGAACATGGTTGATTTCCCTGCTCCGTTCATTCCAAGGACGCCTGTGACGCCTCCGTTGAGAGCCATGGTGATGTTTGAGAGTGCAAAGATTCGCCCATAGGACTTCGAAACCCCTTCCAATAACACAGCGGGGACCGTCAAATCCGGTTGCCATTGTTTGGTTTCACCCTTTCCATCTTGATCAAAATCCGGCATCATTCTCGAGTCACCTCCATCGAAGAGACCCTTGCGCTCAAGGTGTAAAGGGCAAAGGCGTTCATGGCGACAAGGGAAGCCAGCGACCATGTCCATGAATATTGGTCATAGGTTGGTTGGGTCCCAATGATGGTTTGACCGACGTGCGCCATGCAGTCGTATGGCGACAAGAGGTAGAGGATCTCACGGTCGAAGAGGGTGGACACCAATACGGCGAGAACCTTGGTTCCTAGAACAATCGCTAGAAGTCCAATACCGGGGAAAAACTTGCCTTTTGAAACGCTGGACAGGGCCAATCCAATGCTGGTGTAGGTGAAGATAAGCAGGACGCCAGAGAGGAACGCTGCGAGGAAGAGAGGGAACGTATCCAAGATCCAAGCCCACCCCCGTCCCAAGGAGATAATCTCGGCAAGATAGTAGAGCGTCAGGGTGAGGAGAACAACAATTGATTGGATCAATGCCACTGAAAGGAATTTCATACCGACGTAATCAAAGCGAGTGATTGGCCTTGAAAAGTAGAGGGCTGAGGTGCCATGTTGGCGGTCTTCAGAAATCACGCTGCCGACAAGCAAAGCGGCGATAATTGGGTAATAGAGGACGTTCCTCGGGAAGAATCCAAGAACATGCCCGTACAAATTATCACGGCTCACACCCCACAATTGGTGAAGCGAAGCCTCACCGAGCAGGCCCGAGAGGAGGGTCAGAGCAGCATCGCTTAATGAGGCGAGGAACACGACGAGAATGAATAATCGAGTTGGCATGCCCCAAGGTCTGTGACCTTTTTTGAAGATGCCTAACAAGTGATGGCGGAGAATGGCCCAGTTCCTCATCCATCGAGGGTTGAGTTCACCTTGCCATGGTTTGTACACTTGCTCAAACACATGCCCTGTCGAGGTTGGTTGAGCCACTTGTGTGTCGCTTAGGTCTTCATCACCTTCGCTTGAACCCCAAGCCGCTTCCATTCGGCCCTGACCCGTCACAGGTGCTTCAGCACCGTATTCACCGGGCTCCAAATCCTCTGGCAGTTCTTCGGTCATGCTCCTCCGCCTCCCATGTGAGCAGGGGCGTCGACCTTGCGTGCAAGGGCGGGTGAACCGAGCAAATCTTCGCTCGTTTTGATTTCATAACCTAGGTTTTCCATGATCACCAAAAACAAATCTTCGAGGGATGCTTCATATTCGTGCATTCGTCGAATTTGAGCACCGGTTTGTGCAGCGCATCTCAAGATTCTGGTGGTGGTGTCCTCGCCAGTATGGCCAATTCGCATGACTCGCCCTTCGCGGCGGACAACAAGTCCGTCCGCCTCCATGGCTTCAGCAAGACGGGTTGCACCGCCCCACACATGAATTTCGATTTCTCTGTCGATAGCTTTGAGGTCAACAATTGCCCCTTGGGCTGCGAGTTTTCCTTTGTGGAGCAACACGATGTTTTCGCACACCCGCTCCACGTCATCCATCAGATGCGATGCCATCAACACAGACCGCTGGCCTGTTTTTACAGTGGTTGTCAACGTTTTGATCATGTATTCACGGGCTTGAGCATCCAACCCGTTCGACGGTTCATCAGCAATGATCAGTTCTGGGTCATGAATCAATGCACAAGCTAATTTTGTTGCTTGTTTCATCCCCGTCGAGAAGGTGCCGATTTTACGATAGCGTTGTTCACCGATGCCGACGTACTGCAGGGACTCATGCGCTCGTGCCAATGCGATGGTCGGGTTCATGCCAAGCAGCTCACCGGAATACCTGACCTGATGAATGGCATCCATGTCTGGATTCAACGCATCGTATTCCGGCATGTAACCAATTCGTGCTCGAATCGCGTCTCCTTCGGTGCGAATGTCGTGGCCAAGAACAGTGCCCTCGCCTTCTGTTGCCTGAATGAGTCCAAGGATTGTTTTGAGGAAGGTGGACTTTCCGGCTCCGTTGGGTCCAAGCAACCCTGTCGCCCCCTTTTTGACCGCTAAATTGAGGTTATCTAAGGCAACGTGTGGCCCATATGATTTGGTAAGGTTTGTCGTCTGAATAATGAGTTCATCAACCATACTTCAGCCTCCCTTGTCCGAAACGAGGTAAGCGACGCCCCTTGAATGCTACCACGGCACCAAGAACGCTCATCGCGTCTAGAGGGGTATTCCGCCTCTGGTTTTTACAGCGATTCCTTTCTTAAATCCAACAAATTCATCGGCTGTTCCATTGGACAGACCGTGACCAAGCAATGACCCTTTTTGATTGACGATGAGGCAGGTTTGCGAAGGTTGAATCCAAGCATCAACAGCAAGGACGAAGCCGTGGAACACATTGCGGCCTTGACGAACAAATGGTTCAGCATCCTCATCGACCACAATCCATGCAGGGCCAACACCCGTCACCGGCTTTTCAGCACTGAGTGGGAGTCCTGTTGGAGCATCAAGGGTTCTCAATTTGTGCAGTGCGACAGCACCCGCATCGGTCAAGGACAATCCGCCGTCTCCAAGACGCGAGCTTGCCACATGATCGCCTTCAGGAGTGATGGCGTTCTTGACTCGACCCTGCCGGTTGACAACAAAGGTCGCACCGAGGAGGAGCTTACGTGCTGCTTCGTGATCGACGTTCATTAACACGGTAAATTTATCAGAGATCAAGCGGCTGTAAATCAAAAGTTTCGTTGCTTCTCTGCTCTCTCGATCAAGAGGTTTTGCACTTGCAGACGTGTCATCGGTGCCTTCCAAAACACCTGCCTCGTGAAGTGCGGTCATGCATCGGAATTGGATGCCTTCGCCTTGCATATCGACGGTGACAATTTGTCGTTCGCCGAGCTTCAGTCGGTCCAACTCTCGGCGAACCCACGGTAGGTTTGGTCGCCGACGCCAAAGCCAATCTGGACCATCAATATGGGCGTAGGGGTTGAGGTCTTCGAGGGAATAAGGGACGAGACCAACCGGTGTGAGGATCACGACTTCGAGGCCTGGTGCGTGATGTGTAAGGCGCACCATGATGTCGCTGAGACGGTCCCGCCAAGGTCCGGGTGAACCGTGCATCACCAACACATGTTCGTGTCCAGTGCCAAGGATTCCCGATGGTTGCCAACGGTCGATCACCTGACGACGTGCTGCGACGATTTGAGGTCGGACAAAGGTGTCTTCACCACCCCAAGGTTCTCCACCCTTTCGGGGTGTTTCTTGAGCGTGAACCAGCCAATTCCAGCCCTCTTCCCAGGCGCCTGCTTCAGCACCACGTTCACGACCAGCATCCCGATCATTGAGGATCAGGTCATCAAGCATTTTGAGCTTCATCATCGCCTGTTGTGGTCGCGTTGAGAGCCACAAAAACGCTTCACGTAGGGCCGGATGTTGGTGGCTTCGACGTTCGACAAGCCGCCAGATGGTTCCGTCTCGAATGGCCTGCTTACACCTGCTCAATTCACTCAACGTCATCTCGAGGTTGTACCGTGCGAGAAGCACTTCACGTTCTTGTTTACCAAGCGCTTTGACCTCGATTGGTGTTACGTGGGCGACACAAGGCATCATCATCGGCCATTCCATCAGCGATTCGATTTTCTCAGTGCCCCAAGGCGTCAAGAGGCGACCATCTCGGGCAAACAATGCATAAGCAGCGGAGTCAAACAAATCTGCACCGAGGGCAATGGACATTGGAAAGAGCATTGGGTGGCCGCAGCCAAACATGTGAACGGGTCGTTGCGATGGGAGGTAGGGAAGGGTTGCCAGCATGATTTTGGCATAATCCTTGTACTTGTGCTGTTCCATAACCGGCACAATTCCACCGATTGGATGGACTGCGAAATCGAATGCAGCCATGCCTTTGGCTGATTTGGTTCGGAGGTCTTTGAACAACCCGCCTTGGATCGGGCCGTTGAGCATTGTGGTGCCAGCAGCATCGACGCTCTGTTGGGCTCGTACGATTGTTTCATCCACGCAATGTTCAACTTGTTCATGGGTCATATCGGGTCGAGAGAACACATCAAGCATTGTGGCTATGTCAACACCAATGCTTTGTTGGAACTCAACAATTTCATCAACGCCGACGTCGACATCGCCATAGATGTAGGACTGGAAGGTTCCAGAGTCTGTCATCACAATGCCAGGGAAATCCAACAAGGCATGGACGCCATCAGTGGCAGCCTTGGTCTTCAATTCTTCATGTTTCCAGATGATGTATGAGTTGGTAATCAGGGCCCCAATGCCATATCGATCCCACATTTCCCGGGGTTCGATGGTCCGAATGTTCGGGTTGACAACAGGGAGCAATGCCGGTGTTTCGAGCACCCCGTGGGATGTGTGAAGGCGACCCAAACGGGCTCGTCCATCGCGTCCAATGATTTCGAACAGACCTTGGTCCTGTTCTCTGCAAGGCTTCGGGTCGTCCCGTCGTCCTTCCTTCCATGCGCCCATGATGTGGCCCGTCGGCGTGTGTCCTTCAATCCATCCATTCACGGGATGGGGTCAAAAATGCACGCTTCATACAAACTCGACCGCACCATGGGCGAGAATAAATTCCCGACCCAATTCATCGAAGGACTCCAGAAGGGCTTTGTCGAATCGGACGCTTGTGATTTCAGCGTCTTTTTCAAGATCGGTTTTGACCCCTTCAAGCGTGCCAGGTGCCGCGCCGCAGGACAAGCATGCCCCTGTTAAATCTAAAACCAAATCCAGAGCCTCAGTTTCGCCTTCAGCCCAGTCCAGTTTGGTGACTGCAATACCGCCACCATGGCCATCAAGTGCAGCACGCACTTCGCCGAGTCGAGACAGCAAAGCAGGCACCATTGTGGTGGTATGAATCAGGGTCAAGAGGGAGGTTGCCCGAAGGCGTTTTTCTTCCTCGGGGTCGACTGTTTCAGCAATGCGCTTTGTTGCCTCAGCAGACATTGCGGCCTTTGCTTCAGCAGCATAGGCGGCGACCAAATCATCTTCCTCCATGCCGGTGGGTTCGAACGCCACCATTTCAAGCCTCGGATTTTCATGCGGTGATTTCCCCTTATCCCTTTTAAAAAGAAATGTTGCTAAAGCGCTTACACCACTTGATAAGGGAGGGGCGAGAGGGAGGGTTGGGTGTGGCGATGAAGGACGAGATGTTACGCGTTGAAAATCTTCACGTCAGCGTTGAAGGTACGGCCATCATCAAAGGGCTCAATTTAACCATCAACCGTGGGGAAATCCACGTCATCATGGGCCGCAACGGTGCTGGGAAGTCAACCCTAGCCAACGTCGTTATGGGTCACCCAGCGTATGAAATCACCGAAGGTAGCATTTTCTTCCAAGGCCAACCCCTCGAGGAACTCGCAGTCTTTGAAAGGGCTCGTGCGGGTATGTTTCTTTCGTTCCAATACCCAGCGGTGATCCCTGGCGTTCAAGTTGGCACCTTCCTCAAAAAATCTGTTGCCTCCGTCCGTGACGAACCCCCGAAAGGTCGAGCGTTCAGAAAAGAACTCACAGAAGCAATGTCTCAGTTGGAAATGGACAAGAGTTTCCTCTCTCGATACGTCAATGACGGATTCAGCGGTGGCGAAAAGAAGCGGCTTGAGATTCTGCAAATGCTCCTCTTAAAACCGAGTTTGGCCTTGCTGGACGAAACCGACTCAGGCTTGGACATCGACGCCCTGCGGATTGTTTCCAAAGGAATTAACCAAATCGCACCTGCTGCAGGTTGCCTCATTATCACACACTACCAACGTCTTCTCGACCATGTCAAACCCCACTTCGTCCATGCCATGATTGACGGTACCATCGTCAAAACTGGCGGCCCAGAGTTAGCGCTCGAACTTGAAGAGCGCGGCTATGATTGGCTTGACGTGGCAGCCTGAGGTGAAATGATGAGCGATGAAGCATTAGAAGCAGTTGGCGATTACCGTTATGGGTTCCACGATCCTGAAAACTCGACCATCCGATTCGACAAAGGTTTGTCCGAGCAGGTCGTCCGAGACATCTCTGCTCTGAAAGATGAGCCTCAATGGATGACGGACCTCCGTGTCAAAGCATACCGCCATTTCGAAGCACGAGCCATGCCCGATTGGGGCAATTGCAACCTGCTCGATTCGATCAATTTTGAGAACATCACCTACTTCCTCCGTTCATCGGACAAAACTGAAAAAGATTGGGACAATGTTCCTGATGACATCAAGAACACCTTCAATCGATTGGGCATCCCAGAAGCTGAGCAAAAATGGCTCGGTGGCGTGACCGCACAGTATGAATCGGAAGCAGTTTACCACTCAATCAGGGAAGATCTCGAAGAACAAGGTGTCATTTTCCTCGACATGGATACAGGACTCAAAACCCATCCTGAATTGGTCAAGAAGTTCTTTGGCACCGTGATCCCTCACTCCGACAATAAATTCTCGGCCCTCAACACCGCTGTTTGGTCCGGTGGTTCGTTCATTTACGTGCCTAAAAATGTCGAAGTCGAGATGCCGGTTCAAGCCTACTTCCGCATCAATGCCAAGAACATGGGCCAGTTTGAACGAACCCTCATCATCGTTGATGAAGGCAGCACACTTCACTATGTTGAAGGATGCACTGCTCCAAGTTATTCCACTGATTCACTGCACTCTGCAGTGGTTGAACTCATCGCTATGGAAGGCGCTAAAATCCGCTATTCCACCGTCCAAAACTGGTCGAGCAACGTGTACAACCTTGTTACAAAGCGTGCTGTTGCTTACAAGAACGCCACAGTCGAATGGGTGGATGGAAACATCGGCTCCAAGTTAACAATGAAATATCCATCCGTGCTTCTCAAGGGTGAAGGTGCCCACGCAGAAGTGATTTCAGTGGCATACGCCGGTGAAGGCCAACACCAAGACACAGGTGCTAAGGTTCACCATCTCGCCCCGAACACCACCTCCAACATCCTTTCAAAATCGATTTCTAAGAAAGGCGGACGTTCCTCGTACCGAGGTATGCTCCAAGTCATGCCAAAGGCCACAGGATGCCGTTCGAAGGTTGTTTGTGATGCCTTGATCCTCGATGATTCATCGCGCTCCGACACCTACCCAACAATGGAGATTGGCAACGCTACCGCCGATTTGGAACACGAAGCAAGTGTGTCCAAGGTCTCCAGCGATCAACTGTTTTACCTCATGAGTCGAGGCTTCAGTGAAGCAGAAGCAATGGGCTTGATTGTCAACGGATTCTTTGAGCCCTTCACGAGGGAATTGCCGATGGAATACGCAGTTGAACTCAACAAACTCCTCGAGTTGGAAATGGAGGGGTCCATTGGATGAACTACCAACAAATGGCAGTCCCTCCGCGTTCGGCTCATTTGTGGCGTTACACACCATGGCCTCGAATCCACCCCACGCAAACAAAGGAACTCCCCGACGCCAGTGAAATCACCTTCACGGTGGAACATGCCGAGGCAGAACCGTTTACACGTGATGGTCAAAGCGAAGACATCGCTCGAGTCTTTCTTCAAGACATCGGCGGTTCGTCAATGCGGCTCACCATCCATGGCAAAGGTGAGACCATTCACATTCATGCTCGGGCCTCTGGCCACATTGCCGTTGGCCATCTTGATTTGGTCATCAAAGGCGAAGCCACCGTCTTGGTTCACTTGACGGGCGAAGCAGGCTGGTGCGGAATGCACTTGACGGGGAGCCTTCACAAGAACGCTCACGTCGGTTTCGGCTTCATCAATGAACTCGATGCCAACAGCAACTTGCTTCGTTGTGATGATTGGACGGTGGACCGGGATGCCTCACTCGACACAGCAACCCTTTCAGTGGGCGGTTTCAAATGCAAATCCGACCTTCGAGCCACCCTCAATGGGCAAGGTGCATCGGTGCGCCAATCAATCACCGCTCACGGTCAAGGTGCACGCCATGACGATCATCATGTTGAAATTCACCATCTCAACAGCCATACCAATTCCGATTTAATCGTCAACTCAGCCTTGGCAGACAGCAGCCACTTCATTGCTACAGGGTTGTTGACCATTGCTGAAAACGCCAATCGATCGGATGCCGGTCAAGTCTTCCGCAATCTCCTTCTCTCCGAAAAAGCCAGAGCAGAGGCTATTCCTGAACTCGAAGTGCTCGCAGATGATGTTTCTGCCGCACACGGTGCTGCAAGCGCCCCAATCGATCCTTCACAATTGCACTACCTGATGTCCCGTGGCTTAAGCCCGGACGAATCAGAATCAATGGTCGTCAATGGTTTCCTCATTGATGCATTTTCAAACCTGAGCAACAAAGTCCTCACTGAACAAATGCGTACCCGGCTAACCGTTCACTTGGAGTGCGAACTGAAGAGGTGATTTGTTTGGCATTGCGTGATGATTTCCCGATTTTGCAACGAAAGGTTCACGGTCACCCACTTGTGTACCTCGACAACGCTGCAACAACACAAAAACCACAGGTCGTCATTGATGCAATGAGCGATTACTACTCTCAATCCAATGCGAATGTCCACCGGGCAGTTCACACCCTGGCCGGCGAAGCAACCGATGGCTACGAAGGTTGCCGAACACGTCTCAAAACTTGGTTTAATGCCGAGCGAGCGATCTTAACCAGTGGCACAACCGAAGCCATCAACCTCGTAGCTCATGCTTGGGGTCGAGCGAACCTTACGAAAGACGATGCAATTGTCCTAACCGAAATGGAACATCATTCCGACATTGTGCCCTGGCAGATGCTGGCAGAAGAGCGGGGCGTCGAGATACGCTATGTTCCAGTTCTTGATGATTTCACACTCGACATGGAAGTGTTTGAGGCTTCTCTGGTCGGAGCGAAACTTGTGTGTGTCGTTCATACTTCCAACGTGCTTGGCGTCCGAAATCCATTGGAGCGCATCATCAAATCAGCTCATGCCGCTGGTGCGAAAGTGCTCATCGATGCAGCGCAAGGTGCGCCTCACGTTCGGATTGATTTCGATGCATTCGGTGCAGATTTCATGGCATTCTCCGCTCACAAAATGTGTGGTCCAACCGGCATTGGAGCATTGCTTGTTCGCCCAGATGCGTTCGAAGAAATGCAGCCCTTCATGGGAGGTGGTGATATGATTGAAACCGTAACCACAGAAGGGTCGACCTATCAAGATAATGAACACAAGTTCGAAGCGGGCACACCTCGCATCGCTGAGGCCATCGGATGGAATGCAGCGTTTGGTTGGATGGAAACACTCGACCTCGAGAAAGAACACAAGCGTATGCTCGAAATTGCGAGGTACACGGCTAAGGAATTGCGAGGCATGGGCATGACGGTGTACGGTCGACATGATGACGGTGACAGCGCCGTTGTTTCTTTTTTACATCCAAAGTTGCACAGCGAAGACATGGCGCACCTGCTTGATGCTGTTGGCTACGCTGTTCGAACTGGACATCACTGCGCTCAACCCTTGCTTAATCGACTTGGCATATCCAGCACAGTTCGTGCTTCATATTACTTCTACAACACCATGGAAGAAGCAGAGCAGTTCATTGCTCAATTGAAGATCATCTTGGAGAGGTTTGCATGACTTACCCAGTCCACCTCGTTGAACTGATCGAGGAATTCCAAGAAGTTGAAGACCAAATGGAACGCCTCGAGATGGTGTTTGAAATGGCCGAAGAGGTCCTTGTTTTGGCAGTGGATGTCTGGTCGGATGAAACACGGATCTTGGGCTGCCAATCAGAAGCTCATGTCCTCGTCACCTTGCAAGATGGAAAAGTGCTCATGTCTGGTGGGGCTGACGCTCAACTCGTTCAAGGTTTGATGGGGATCCTCACCATCGCCATCAACGGAACTGCTCCAGCCCAAGCCTTGCTGCTTTCGCCTGATTTCGCTATGGAAATGGGCATTTTAAACTCCCTTTCACCTGGTCGTTCCAATGGGTTTAGGAACATGTTTGACAAGGTGATGTTGGAAATCCGAAGGCTGGAGGCTTAATTATGGTAGAAAAAGCAGATGTGATGCACCACTTAGATGAAGTTGAAGATCCCGAATTGGAACTTTCCATTGTCGATTTAGGCTTGGTCTATGATGTCCGATTTGAAACCAAAGACGAAGGCTTGCATGCTGAAATCGATCTTACACTGACCTCACCAGGTTGCCCAGCTGCACCAGAGATTATGGCTGCAACTCACCGTGCGGCATTGATGACAGAGGGATTGAACTCAGTTCACATCAATTTGGTCTGGTCGCCTCGCTGGGATCCAAAAATCCATGCTACGGAAGACGCCAAGATGGATATGGGCATCTGGGATTGAACCTCAGCGCTTGACAACGACGGTGAGTAAATCGCCGTCCTTGAGCAAGTGATCCAAGCCAACACGTTGCCAATCAAACTTAGCACTCGGTCCCTTGACCCGTGCGTAGCGGAATTTACGAACAAAGTTGCGGTGCAACTTGTTACAAATGTGCTCGACCGTCGTGTCATCCTTGACAATCAATGGCTCTTCCATATCTGCTTCTTGGCCTTGCGGTTTGAGGTACACCCGCATGAATCCGAGGTTGTCATAGATGAAGTCCTTGAGATCATCGAGACCAATTCCCTTGAACGCAGAAATTCGCATCACGGGCCAATCTTCGGGGAGGTTGGAGCGTGCTTTGACCAGTTCTTCTTCTGTTGCGATGTCAATTTTATTGATGGCAACAACTGCTTTCTCATAGATTCTGTTTTGTGCAAGGCAATCGACAATCTGTTCTGCTGTTGTGTCGTTCCTGAGGGTGACGATGGCAGAAGTGAAACCAAAGGAACGGATAATGTCGCCGATTTCATCATTGGCCAAATGCGTTTGCTCCACGGTGGTTCGAACATCGATACCGCCACGTTCTGTGCGCTTGATGAACACTGGCGGACGGGTTTCGTTGAGTCGAAGGCCTGCATTGTGAAGTTCTCGATGAAGGACGTTAAAGTGGGCATCTTGGAACGGATCGACGATGTACAACACCATGTCAGCGCTTCGAATAACGTTGAGAATTTCTCGGCCACGACCCTTTCCTTCAGCAGCACCTTTGATCAAACCGGGCAAATCCAGAATCTGAATTTTCGCACCTCGGTGCTCCATGACACCAGGAATACAGGTCAAGGTGGTGAAAGCATAGCCTGCAACTTCCGAGTGTGCATCCGTGACTTGGGAAATCAGCGTTGATTTACCCACGGATGGAAACCCAACGAGTGCAACGGTAGCATCGCCAGACTTCTTGACTTCGAATCCTTTGCCACCACCGCTGGCTTTGGAGTGAGCATGAGCACGCTCCTCCTTGATTTTCAACTGGGCGATTTTAGCCTTCAGTTTCCCGATGTGAGCGTTTGTAGCCTTGTTTTTCTGGGTCTTGTCAATCTCGGCGCGAATCAATTCGATTTGCTCCTTAATTGTGGCCATAACAACACCCTCCAAGCAGAACGGCGCGTCCCGCATTCTTCAATGCTGTTGCCTGCTTTCTCGACCAAGAGGAGTTTCCAGACGGGTGTTTTGAGCCGATGGCATCAAACGGGTTGCTGGCTTGGGTCCCTCCATGGGCCTTGAGTTGGTGCTCCTCCTCGTTGACGAACCAGCGTTGCAACATTTGCTTCGCATGCAATGGTCCAGTCTCTACACCGGCATGGAGAAAGGGGGCCTGCGTGACCAAAGACCCCCAAGAGATATGCGCTTGAAACGCCCTTTCGACATCGACATCGAAGCTGAAATCTTGGACTGGATGGACACATGTGAACTCGAGGGCAACCCAACGGTGCTCGAAGGTTTAGCCTCCTGCAAAGAAGCAGAAGAAGGACTTCTTCACTTGATGCATTTTGCAAGCCCCGGCGCATGGGAAGTTTGGGAGGGTCGTGCCTTCCTTTACCTCGATGTGGCCCTTAAAGCGAGTGTCCCTCATGTTGACGCCCTTTACAGTGAATCGACATGGGTTGATGTTTCAAACCGACTGAATGGTCTACCTGAAGATGAATTTGCCCAATCGGTCTGCCTTGACTGGATGGATCGTCGGAAGGCATTGGGGGAAACTCTTGATGAGAAAGAAGATGCAAAGATTGTCCCAACCTATGAAGCACATGACCGGGCCAGTCGAACTCTTGTCCATGCAGTGACCCGTTGGCAGACCGAAAGCGATCTTGTCGGCATCGTCGGCCGTGAACACTTACGAGCTGCGGAGTGGGGTCACGGGGTCTGGAACCTCAACGAGTTTCTTAGCCGCTGAAACGAGGGGTTCAAAGACCACTTCCTGCACCGCCAAACTATGAGCGAAGACGAAGTTGTTGACGACGAAGTTCCGGTCATCGAAGAGGGCATGGAAACCATGGACTTGACTGAGGAAGTTGAAGTCGAAGTGCAGGACCCTCTGGAGGTTGCACTTTCACGAGCTGAAACAGCTGAAAAAGAAATTGCTTACAAGGACGCTGAAATACAAAACGTGCGGAAACGCTTGATGGCAGAAAAGGCAGACCTCATTCAGTACAGCGGCATGGGTCTGGCTCGGCGCATGCTCACTGTTCTTGGTGACGTCGACCGTGCCCTTGTCAGTGTTGGCGATGATGATGAGAGCGCCGTTGCCCAAGGGCTTCGTTTGACCCGGAACAAAATGTGGCATGAACTTCAAGCAGATGGCGTCAGTGCTATTGAAGCGAAAGGTCAGAAATTCGATCCCGCTAAGATGGAAGCGATCACCACCATTCCATCTTCCGAGGCATTCCAACCTGGTCATGTCGTTGATGTGCTTGAAGGCGGATACATGTACAAACAACGTGTCCTCACAGCGGTTCGCGTCGTTGTCGCTTCAGAGGAATGAAGACACAACCTTCTTGATGAAGGCACTTGATGACACATCATGGTGAAGAAGTTTGCAGGCAAAGCAGCAGGCGCTGCGAGCAGGGCTGCCAAATCTGTTGCAAAAGAAGCAGCGAGCTCGGTGAAACGAAACGTGGTCGATGAAGCAACCAAACCAATGAAAGAAGCGGTCAAAGAGAAGGCGAGTGCATTTTCAGAATCAATCAAATCCAAGGCTGAAGCCAAGGTTCGAGACGCTGTAAAAGAGCAGTTAAAGAAAGACGTCAAAAAGAAACTGTTCCGTAAGTGATCATCCAGCGTGCACACCGGTTTCAAAGGTTGAAAGCCGATACAGTGCATCGTTTGTAATCAACCACTCAATCACTGCAGTTGGGATGCTTGAACCCAAAACTTCGCGCACAGCGTCATCATCATACACGGTGGAAAGCATCTTTGCGGTTTGACGAACGCGCCATCCTTCATACTTTTCACGCTCACTTAATTCAATGGTGTGGACGGGGAAGTTAGCGTCATTGTAGAGCGTTGCTGTCGCTTCATCAGACGTCACGAGCGTCCCTTCACCGTGGTGCTTGCGTGCATGAGCAACCCAATTTGGTGGATCATTGATGTCTTCGATGGCGCACACTTCGACCTCGTGGCCGGTTGACTTAGCCCATGCTAAAATCATGGCAGTTCGGTCTGCTGCTGACCAGGGGTTGTTTGGTTCCCATTCGCTTTGAGCAGAACCAACAGCAACCATGACTGGAGCATCTGGGAATGCTGCGGCGGCTTGAGCGACGAGGTATGCATGGCCATTGTGAAACGGTTGGAATCGTCCGAGCACAATGGCACGCATCATCAATCACCTTCAGAAATATCCTGCTACATCCACTTCGGGGATGGCGTGACCACAGGCTCGAAAGCACTCGATCATTCGAACACAACCCTCGATCATTTCCTCGATTGGGGTTTCACCCATCGAACCAATCCTGAACATCTTTCCTTTGAGATGGTCTTGAGCACCAATGACCTGCGTGTTGTATTCTTCTTTCAAACGCGCTCTCCATGCATCATCGATTCCTTCAGGGTACATGATTGCCGTGACCGAGTCACTTCGACCCGAGGCATCTGCGAGCAACTCAAACCCGAGGTCTGTGAACAGGTTCCGAACGCCGTTGGCCATGTGGGCACAGCGGGCCCACCGTACTCCATTGGTTTCCTTCTGCAGAACTTCCAAAGCAGCACCCCAGCCCATGGCGAGGTTGATTGCCGGAGTCCATGGTGTCTGGTCATCCTCGCCTTTCTTGAGGGCGGAAATCATATCCAGATAGTAGGTTGGGTTTGCATCACCTTGTTCGCGAATGGCCTTAGCGCGTTCGATGTAGTGGTCATTGATGGCGATAGCAGCAATACCCGATGGGCCAGCAGTGCATTTCTGGGCACCGACCACGACGGCCTCTGCCTTCCATGCTGCTGGGTGAACCGGCATGCCACCGACTGAGGTGATGCCGTCGATGATGAATGATGTCTCATGGCGAGCGCACATCTCTGCGATTGATTCAGCATCTTGAGTGATGCCGGTGCTGGTTTCATTGTGGCAGATCAACACTGCTTCGTAGCACTTACGTTCCAATTGACGTTCCACTTCTCCAAGGTCAAAAGTTCGACCCCATTCACCCTTCAGGTGCTTGACATTGCAAAACCTGCTGCAAATTTCAGCCACACGTTCTCCAAATTTACCATTGGTCGGAACGAGCACAAGATCGTTGGAACGGAAGCGGTTCGCAATCACCATTTCCATCGCAGCGGTTCCACTGCCGGAAACGACGACAATTTTGTAGCCGTCTTCGCCCGTCCAAGATTGGGATTTGCGGTGCGGAGAAGAAGGTGTAAGGTTGAACGCAGAGCGGAGGCCGGAGTTCAATTTCGCCATAACGTCTCGAAATTCAGGACCACGAGCAGTGATGACTGGCGTACCCATGGCGTCGAGGCAAGGCTGACCCATTCGAACGGGTCCTGGGACAAGGAAGCAATCATCGTCGTAGCCCATTGGTTGTTGCACCGCTTGGAGGTTTTTCAACACCGTGCATCAAGGTGCTTGGATGCTTCTCTTTGGTTGACCTGCCATAGCGGTGATACTCATGGGTTCCGTTGACCTCTTAGGGAGGTGGCATTTGGTAGCCTCATGGTGCGCATTGGACTTGCAATGTTACAAGGCGCACGCCATGAACACATCGAAGCACTTCACGGTGCAGCGATGGAACTTGGACGCTCCGTGGAGGTCGTGGAATTGCGCCGTGGCGACCAAGTCGATGGAAGCCTCGATGGTCTTGTCTTGCCCGGTGGAGAATCAACGGCCATGCGAAAAGCGAGTGAAAGCGAAGCTTTGCTGCCTGCCCTCTATGCGTGGATGGATGAGCACCAGACCCGCCCTGTCTTAGGGACCTGTGCTGGGGCGATCTTGCTCGCATCTCCTGATGGTGATCGAACTCCGTACATCGCCGCTTCAATCGCTCGCAACGCTTGGGGTCGTCAACGCCAATCGTTTGAAGCTGAGGTCGACGTAAGTTTACACGTCCCTGATGCTCAAAATGAAGGTCGACACAGCGCTGAAGTCGACCGGTTCAATCACCGTCCGCTTCCTGTCAACCAAAGTGTGCCTTCTTTGGATTCCAGCGCGTATCCTGGCGTGTTCATCAGGGCTCCTCGGTTCGAAACCAGTGGCGTTCAATGTGAGACCATCGCACGTCTCGATGAAGAGGCAGTCGGCGTTCTTGACGGAAAACGCTTGGCCTTGACCTTCCATCCAGAATTGACCACAGATCGAAGGTTCCATCGATGGTTGTTGGCAGAAGCAGACCGCATTAGTTCAGAGGAACCTTAGCGACGGCTTCAAACCAAACAGTCGGCACGACGGGTTGAGTTCCATGGTCACCCCCCTACAAATGGCAACTGAAATCCTCCCTGCAGAGGATGGAGAAGCCGAAGGTTGTGTCCAATGTCAACGGGGCAGCAAATTAGTTCTCTTCGTGACTGGCAAGTGCCATTGGGGCTGTGATTACTGCCCGCTTTCAGACAACCGAAAAGAATCTCCAGACATGTTTGCTAACGAGCGTCGATGCTCAGATTGGTCCGAAGTCATCGAAGAAGGTCAGGCCATGCGGGCCACGGGTACTGGAATCACTGGAGGTGACCCGATGCTCGACATGGCGCGCTCCCTTGAAGCCGTCAAGCAACTCAAAGCTGCCTTCGGTCCTGAACATCACATCCATCTGTACACTTCCATACCTTTCGCCACCACTCATGCCAAGGATTTTGGCGATGCAGGTCTTGACGAAATCCGCTTTCATTTCCTCGACGGAACCGTCGATAAGTACCTCGATGTGATGCAAGCCTGTGTTGATGCCGGCATTCAAGTTGGCGTAGAACTTCCATGTGAACCAGACAAGGAAGAGCAATTATTCCGCCTCCTCGATCAAATCCATACCTCCCCGGCTTCCTTCCTGAACCTCAATGAATTGGAAATTACGGTTGGCAATCAAGAAAACATGGACGTTCGTGGCTTCAACCTCAGCGGTGGAATCACCGCAGCTGCAGAAGGGTCCGCAGATTTAGCACTGCGATTGAAAGATGCCGCTGAACCTCTCGATTTCCACCTCAAGTATTGCTCCGCTCGATACAAAGATGCTGGGCAATTACGTGCCCGTTTCCGTCGACGTGGCCAAGCCACCCTTCGCCCGTATGAAGTGCTAAGCAATGACGATACCATTCTGTTTGGTGCCGTACCGACCCTCTTGGCCGATGCCATGGACGATGTTGCAGAGCTCAAAGAAGAACTCGGTGTTGCTGATGGATGGATTCGTTATGATGCTCACCATGAGCGAATTGAGTTGCCCCTTTCCCTTGCGGAGGAACTTGCAGATATGCTCGAAGTTCCGGTCTTCTTAGTGGAAGTCCACCCAACTCACGACCGCCTCGAAGTTGGATTGGTTCACCTCAATGAACATCGTTGAATTCTCCGAAAGGGGTGAACGGCGAGACTTATATCACCGGTGCTTTAGGCCAGACTACCTTAGGGCTCGTGGTCTAGGGGTTATGATGTCGCCTTCACATGGCGAAGATCGCCGGTTCAATTCCGGCCGAGCCCACCAATCATCATCCATGGCGGAATTGCTCCAGTCATGAACAATGCTGTAGGAATTAGTTTGTTCATTGATGCCGGTTCAATTCCGGCCGAGCCCACCAATCATCATCCATGGCGGAATTGCTCCAGTCATGAACAATGCTGTACGAATTAGTTTGTTCATTTTCAGAATTCAGTGGATTGACTGACCTTTTGCAGATTTAGGGTGACCTAAACTTTAGATACCCCCCCCGATACCGCACCGATGAAGGTGAACCCCATGCTGAGCAATTTTGTCAAAAGTTTCCTAATCGTATTTTGTATTTCAACCGCAGGATTGTCGGGGTGCCTCTCGAACCCTGCCGTCTTCGACAAGTGCGATGACAAAGACAACTGCCTCACCATCGCCTTCGAAACGAAGGAAGAGTACAAGAATACAGATGAAAATCCTCAACAGTTGGCCGACCGTCTTTCAGAGATCCTAGGGAAAGATGTTGAGATTTATCCAGTTTCAAGCCCGTCCGCAATCATCGAAGCCCTTCGCTTTGGTCATGCTGACATCGGTTTCCTTGACGGTGGGGCTGCTTGGCTTAGCTGGCAAATCTATGGTCTTGAAGTTCTTGCTGCTGAACAAAAAGCAGACGGTCGTCCGTTCTACAACGCCATCGCTTGGGTGCACAAAGACTCCGATATGGCCCTTGCAGCACAGGATGACGACAACTCGACCGATCCATTTGAATTGATGGCTGGAAAGACTTCCTGTCATACAGCAGCGCTTGGTAGCGCTGGTATGCTTCTTCCCATGGGATATCTGATTGGAAACGGATACATCGAAGTGGTCGGAGATCCCGATGAAATTGAGTCGCTTCAAGACACAGTAACAAACCATTTCTCAGAAGACTCGAGCATTCCTGCAAGCGGTTCAACCTACTACAAGTACAAAGGTTCACTTCGTTGCCTAGCAGAAGGCGTCGGTGACATTGCCTTTGCCAAGGATCCAACGGTCCCATCCTACTGCGGTAATGAAAAATCAAGTGACAATGAAGCATGGTGCTTCAAGGGTGAATTCTCCTCCGTCGATGACTACTATGCTCTCCCTACCTTTGGACAAGCGCCAAGCCACCCTGTGATGTTCAACCCTGAATTCATGGATGCGACCAACGTGACAGCCTTACAAAATGCATTTGCTCAAATGAACAATGAAAGTTCGGGGCTTGAAATCTTCGATAACGTCATGAGCACACCTGCTATGACCATCACCAACACCACGACTCACCTCGGTTCGTATGGCGACCTCATTGAAGATGTTCCCGGCATCGAAGCTTACTTCAACGACAAGTATAACCTAGATTGAACGAGAGGGCTTTTTGTGAAGTACCTCGCTTTCCTTGGTGTCCTCGTTCTTTTGCTGCCGGTTCTTTCAGGGTGCATTGCAGAAGAAGAAGCACAAGAAGTCAAACCTCCAGGTTTCGAATGGCAAGAACGGGTCGAAATACCCTGTAATTCGGATCTAAAGGCTGGCTTAGTTTGCGAAGAATACCTTACCGGCTTTGAGACTCCGGTCGTCAGTCTTCATCACCCTCAAGAATCAGAAATTTGGATTGCAGACCTCAGCGGCCTCATTTCTGCCTGGGATGGCGAGAACCTACGGATTGTTGCCAACATGACGGAATTGGTGAGTCTTTGCCATCTCGAACAAGGGTTGCTGAGTTTTGTTTTTGATGAAGATTTCAACACTTCCAAAAAAGTGCTTCTCTCCTATGTGGAAAACGGTGTCTGTGAAGGTCCGAACGAATCTAAACTCATTTTAGCAGATGCTTCAGTTGAGAATGGGGCCATCAACGTCAGCAGCATTCGCCCTCTACGTGAGGTTCCGCAACCCTATCGCAATCACAACGGTGGCCATCTAATGGGTATTGGCAACAACCAGTACCTCTGGGGTTTAGGTGACGGAGGCGGCGCGAACGATCCAAACCAAACCGGTCAAAACCTCTCATCACCTTTGGGTGCAATACATCTTCTTGAGTACAAAGAAGGCGTTGTAAGCCCCGTATTGGAAGACACCTCGAGAAACCCATACATCCTGCACCACGGGCTAAGAAATCCTTGGCGCTTCGATGTCGATCCTTCAGGAGGCCTATGGATCGCAGATGTCGGGCAGAAATGTTTTGAGGAGATTAACTATGTCCCACTGAATGAATCCCATAATCTGGGTTGGTCGATGCAAGAGGGATTCCATGAATTTAACGCCACAGCAGAATGCGGATCAACACCATTGAATTCTGATTCCAATTCCACTGATCCGGTTGAAGTCTACCCACACGAAGGTGGAAACTGTTCGATTTCTGGTGGTGAGTGGATGGATTGGGGCCCTGATCCATTGCGTGACGGTTACCTGTACGGAGATTTCTGCACCGGGACAATTTGGCTCATCACTGGAACCCCTGGAAACTGGTCCACTGAGGTCATCGCCCAAACTGGAACAATGATTGTTGGTTTCGGGCACAGCCTCGATGACGAACTGCTCATCTTCAGTTGGGCAGGTACCATTTATGTTCTCAAAGAAAGCTGAATTACTTTTTCTTTGAATTTCGAATCGACCAGTTTTTCCGTGTTAAACCCTCAATTGCTGCACCAGTGAGACCTCCCCATACCCAAGGTTCACTGATTGAGAACCAATAAAACGCAACCATAAGCAAAGCTGCGATGATCCAATGGTGAATCCATAACCCCTTCACTCTGATGTGGAATTTTGTTTGTTCAGTTCCATAGCGAGTTGCCGCATAACCCGCAATGAGTGCGATTGAATAGATGGCGAACTCCATGCCCTTCCGAGGCCTTTCCACTATTTTGCTCCACCCCTTGGCCAACCTTTTCCACACCTTTGGCAACACGTTCCGCTGCAAAATCATTGATGTATCCGTTGTCAACAGCCCCATTACGTTCAAGTGATGCGAGCCATTCCACGTGACATGGGCTTTTTGCAACAAGCCGATTTTGGTGTGTTTAAGCGCGCTGAAACTTGGAAAGCGTTTGGAATAGCAGCGCTCATGTTTGTCACCATCTCCTTCGCTGCGTTGTCCATGTTCGATAGCATGGACGAAGTGTTTGCTTCAGATGCGGATCCCGCACCAATACCAAACATGGTGTTTGAATCGTTGAACCGGAGTGGTGTCGAATCCAATGTGGTCAACGAAACTGGCTGGATTCATTTGAATGATCACCGTGGTGACATCATCATCCTCGACTTTATGGCCCATGATTGTAGCAATTGCCATGCGGTTCAGGAACACATCGAATTCAACATGCAAGCGTGGATTGACACCGCCAACGCCTCAGGAAAAAACCTCAAGATTTTCGGATATGGCGCTTGGTATCAAGAAACCCTCGAATACCTCAATGAAACTTCAGGCGCCTACCATGTGCCAGAATACCCAACTGGACTTGGAACAGTGAACACTGCTCAATTGGACGATGGAACGACGACCGACCCGGTCCGCTTATTCACAACTGGTGGGAGCGGCCAAATTCCTGTTGTCATGATCCTCGACGAACAAGGTTACATCATCGCTCGAGAAGCGACTGGCACACCTTCAGACGGTTGGAAGAAGTTTGATGGCGTTCTCGAAAAAGCTCTGACTGGCTCGGTCGAGGATACCATGGACAGCCGCATCGCT
>Ga0308021_10000214_pt1 | contig 27401 bp, 20 predicted proteins | sample Neamet351_FD_201296 | JGI IMG/M metagenome (GOLD analysis project Ga0308021, IMG submission 201296) | Marine microbial communities from water near the shore, Antarctic Ocean - #351 | ecosystem: Environmental > Aquatic > Marine > Unclassified | place: Southern Ocean | collected 2014-10-02
TCGATCATTCTCTCTAAGTAAAAAGGCGCATTTTAGGTGGGTCTCCACCAAAGTGGCCGCCTCCAAATGCAAGGCGTAATTTTCAGGAAACAGGGTAACAGGCACCGCTTGAATTCGGGTTAAATCAGCCTGTCCGGCATGTAGCTTAACTAATTCCATTGGCAATAAATTCTGTATGTATGACTAAAATAATGGCCACCATGAGGGGCACGGTAAAGTTATCCCAGCCTTTCTTGCTATAATATTCGACAGTAGCGCCAAGAATTGCTGTGAGCAATGAAATCGTCCAGATAGTCCCATACCCAAAGTCAGCGAATATGGACAAAGTAATCCAGGCGCTTACAAAGGCAGTAATGGCAAAAAACAGAAAGCCAGCAAAAGACTTTCCATTTTTATGAAAGAAAAAACCACCATAAAACGCAGCTGGATCGCTAATAGATAATATAATTAAGGGGAGAGAATAAATCTTATTAAATCCATAATATGCATAAAGTAAAAAATTGAGATAGATTACCACAGGAAGTAAGAGATCGCCCATTGATTGAAATTTCGCATTATGTACTGATGGTAATCCGCCCTTCTTTCTGGTTAACAGTATAAACAGGACAAATAAGATTACACTAGAGAGAATAATCCAATGATTAGTAAAATTAAATGGAGATAAAACGCAAATCGCTCCTACTCCAAAATGAACAAGTTTGCGCGTATGATCAGCAGGGACGCCTAATTTTTTATGGAGGAACTGCGCTAGGAGCAATAGCAACGTAAATAAAACGCCGTGGAGAATAATTCCAAGCCATTGGTTATTTATGATATGTTCTAAAAAGTCCATCTATCGATTTGTTGTTTCTATCACAAAGCGTTTATAAAAACATACCCGATCTTTGGGCAAGAATAAATCCATAGACTTATACGCTGCAGGTAATTCTTCCGCAAATACCCGGTCGACCATAAAGTTCCAATATGCGATCCGGCGTAATTCAGGATTCTGCTTATACATCTGGAGCCCGAAATCCCGAAACTGATTTATTGGCATATACTCAAAAATATTAGAAGCATTAACAAGAGTTACCCCTTCCTGAAGATTTAAGCCTTCTGACAAAGGTCCAAATCTTATTTCCATGCGATTTAGATTTTTTCGGATGGTTTCAAAGTTATCTTTACGAATATAATGAGGAAGTCCAATGTCGAAATTTCCTGAAGCCATAAATCCAGCGTAAAGGTTTTTAAAGCTCATTGGATCAAGTACAAAATTAGAAAAACGGTCGAGCAGAAAACCAGACACATTTTCATTTACCTCCCGAAAAAAATCTGGTGTCCTACCGAATAGACTCATTACTGGTTTACTAAGAAACGATTTCAGTAATATTCTGAAAGCAATGGAATCAAGTTTCTTTTTATAGTGGATTAATTGCTGCTCGCTTGGCGGGCCTTCAAAAAACTGTTCGAGTTCCTTTCTACTGGTCAAACAAGGCTGGATAAATTTTCGGTACAACTGAAAATAGCGCTCAAATCGACCACTAAAAATTAGTCCTTTTTTTATTTGACTTTGTTGCCCTTCCCAGAAAGTACGGTCATTCTTTGATAATTGTGGAGCAAGAAGATCTCGATAGATCGAGGTCCGATCCTCCATTTCCTGATACCCCAAAAAACCAACTAATTGATCATAATCTAATACAGCAAAAGCCGTTTTTTTTAAATTAATTAAATGCAGTTGAGGGCGACTAATATCATAGATAATAACTGACTTAGGCTGACATGCCAACAGAGAAAAACTATTATCGCCTGCAGACCCCACGGATAAAATTACATCATCCTCACCAGGATCTAATGCTTCCAATAGGAGATCAGCATCCTCCCAACAGTTGGAATATAGAATCCGGTCAGGAGATACTTGAGGTAGCAGGGACTTATCTTTATTCATGGCTATCCAGGATTTTCACTGTTCCATTTTCTCCGTCCATTTCGATATAATCGCCCGTTTTTAACCGGCTGGTCAAGTCTTTTAACCCGACCACACAAGGGATACCCATTTCTCGGCATACAATAGCAGCATGACTCAATAAGCTACCTCTTTCCACGAGAATTCCTGATACTGTTGGAAAAATGGTTACCCATCCTGGGTCAGTACTTGTAGTGACCATGATCTCAGCTGGATTTTCATAGATTTCATCTGGATGGGAAATAACACTTACCCTACCACGAACAATTCCGCGGCAACAACCAATTCCCTGCAAATCGCCTGTGGTTATGGATTTCTCTTGCTGTTGAAAAAAGGAATTCCCTAAATAAACGATGCCATGTGTCTTTATTCGCTCGCTTTGTGTCGCCTCCTTTGAAAAAGTATCGAATTGATCTTTACGAAGTTTGGCGAGTGCATTCAAATCATAATTTACAGAAGTCCCTTTTATATAATCGAAGATTTCATTCTTTGTAAGAAAGAATATATGATCCGGATTTTCTATTATGCCCTCACTGTAAAAGATTAGTCCTAGTTGTCGGAAAGCAGTACGAGCGCCTCCAAATGCTCTAGTTCGGTATAGGCGGAGATTTTCTCGTCCATTCACTAATTTGCGGGCCTGTTTAACGACATGCTGTAACAGAAGCTTCCGAAATGGCCGAAAACGGAATTTAGCACGAACTTGTTTTTCCGCTTCCTGCCGAATACCAACTTCTGTTCCACTTTCGCCTCGTATCGGACGTAGCTCTTTCCGAATGTAATTCTGAAGGACCAATATAAATCGTTCCGGTTCCTGTTTGTATGTTACGGTTTCCAGTTTAAGCTCCCCAACCATCCTGTCGCCAAATTGATCGATATATTGGTTTACTTGTTCCTCAAGAATCTTGAATTCTGGATCGGATGACAATTTATGCCCCAATTGTTTCAGGGTCAACTTCTGGAACGCATCTAAAAGCTTTGGAGCCGCATAGATTTGTTTTACCATCCGTGCAATCATTCGGGCAGGTTCTGTCGTAATGATCCCCTTTACGCCCATCAGTAAATCGTTATGGATATTTGATTGCTCTCCGAATGCTTTACCCACCATCTTCTTAAGCAGACCAAAATAGATCATAGCGAAAAAGTCATTTACGAGCGGTGCTTTCCAGATCCGAAGCATGCGTGCTTCCTGCCTTTCATATAAACGCATAATATCGAAAGCGGTAAGGGCCTTGGGGTCCAGATCTTTAAGGTCTTTTTCCATCTCCTCAAAGCCCTGCATAAATTTTCGTTTTTGGGATTCCAGGGTTGTCAGGTTGTAGACGATGCTATACATCATTCGAAGGATGCGGAAGAAATCGCGAAATTTGGAACGCTTATCTGCTGACTCCAGATCAAAGCGTTCCTTTACGCCCATCATTTGCTCCATAGATCGGGCATTAAAAGAATAGCCAGGAAGAAGCGCAATCATTTTATACCAGGATCTTAGATTATAGAATATCCTTCCATTGAGATAACCTAGCATATTTGCAAAGCCGTCAGCATTGCCTTCAATTTCCTTACTGGAAACACCCATCAGCTCCATAAACTGCCGATAAGCTTTTTCATAAAGCGGGAGGATGTAAGAAAAAGTAAGTGGGGAAGTAATACCGGGATAGGATTCAATAATGTTGCTATTATCCCAAACGATATAATGGCCATTAATGTTAGCCAGTCGATGGAGAGAAGTGATGGGTCGTGCTTGGAGGAGGTATAATAATCCATCAGCAAAAGCAAATTCAACATCCTGGTGTTTTCCGAAGATTCCTTTGATCCGATCTAGTGCATGGCAGAGCTCCAAAATTTCTTTGTCCCTTAAACAAGGTAATTCCTGCTCTGCTACTAGTATCGGTTCTTTTCTTAGGCCGGCCCCAGCATTCTGATTAAACCTATATGCAAGTTCTTTTATAGCTGGCTTTGAAAGGATCGTTTCTCCCTCTACTAAATATTGATCGGCATTCAAATCTCCGGAGACCAGGCCTTCTCCGATTCCAAATACAGCATTAATCACTTTTTGGTTTCGATACCCTGTCAACGGATTCGCTGTAAAGGCAACTCCTGATACTTCTGCTTCCACCATTATCTGAATAACAACAGAAAGAAAATAGTGCGCTTTAATGCCTCTTTCCTTCTGATATGAAGCGACATGAGTACTCGCGGATGAAGCCCAGACTTCTAAAATAGCTTTATGGAGTTGATCAAATGGAACAAAGAGGCGGGAGCTAAATTGTCCCGCAAAGGAATGTTCATCAGAATCTTCTTCCGGATAGGAAGACCGTACAGCAAAGAAGCGGTCTTTATCTCCAAATTGGTTTTTGATTTCTAGAAAGAGTTCAGCTGGCAACCGGATTTGATCAAAATTAGGCGCTTGGTCCTTCGGGCTATTCTCTGGTAATAATGATTCAAACCAAGTGTGCGGAATGATCACAAAAGCAGGAACTTGCAAACCGGCATCATGTAAAGCCAAAAGGTTTCGGGCTTTACCTCCAACAGCCCTTGGAGCAGTATCACCAGCAAGAATTAAAATATTCATATTCTCTTTAATCATGACTTACAGTTTACCTAATAATTTTAGGATCATGGGTAGGGCTCCAATCGTCAAGTACATAAATAAACCCCAAGCTCCGGAAGCTACTTCAATCAGTTTCGATAACCGAATAGACTGTCGAAACAGAAATAGTATTCCATAAGAAAGAGAAGATAAATAAATCAAGGAAAGCAAGCTTACCCCTAACCATCCAAATCCAGCATAAACTGCCGCAAGTATTGCAAATAAATAAGCGATAGAAATCGCTGCGATCCAAAACCAGGTCGCTTTCTTCCGACCATATCTACGGGAGTAGCTATTATGCTCCTCATTTTCTGAAGTTTTTAATTTCCGTCCGATTTCCCAAACTAATCCATTGGCGTAGGACAAGGCAAAGAAAAAGATCATCCCAAATGCAGGTTGACCTGGTCCTTCCATATACCAATCCATTCCACTTGTATAATAATCGATAGCCGGGAAAAATAACATATGGACACCCACGAAGATTGCCCAGTTTCGATTGAGCCATTCGGAAACAAAAAAGTCTTTAGCAATTAACAATAAAAACAATAATGGGATTACTAGCCACTTGAGCATTTCTGGCGTAAGGATTAGGTTAATCCCTAATAGGATGATTAAGGCAATCACGCCCATCCAACGCAATTCCTTGAAGGAAATCAACTTTCGAGGTACAGGCAAATGTTGCCGATATTCGGCATCGTAATCAGCATCTTTAAATTCATCAACAATTCGAAGCAGAAAAAAAAACGAAATTGTTGTAATAGCTGCGGATATGAAGTACTTCACATCCACAAAACCAGCTGCTCCGCGGCAAATCCGCGAATAAGAAATAGCCGAAAAAGTAAATGCGGTTAAAAATAAGCCATTAGATAGAAAAGGGAATCTTTCGTTTTGGTAGATATAAAATCTCTGAAAAAATGGCTGTTTTTGGGACATATTCTTATTGATTAATACAGCAGAGACAACAATTTAGCTTTCTTCCCGATTTCTTGAGTGAAAGACCACTATAAGATCGAGAAAATAGAAAATTCTTATCATCCGGCCTAATACGCAAATATACTAGTTTTCAATTATAAAACTACTGATACTTATCATCCATCTGTATGATTTAATCACTTCCTAAAAATCTAAAAAGACGAGAAGATGTTTATGTAAGCGACATTTCTTAAATAAAATCTAGAGAGAAAACGCTTTATCTATCTCTAGTAACCGATACATTTAGTCGTAAAATTTTAGGTCTTCATCTTAGTGATGACATGAGCGGAGAGAACGTTGTAAAAGCACTTAAGAAAGCAGTGAAGAACAGAAAAAGCAAGTGGCCCATGATTTCATCATTCCGATAGAGGATTACAGTATTGCTCAAGTGTATTTCAAGAGGAACTAAAACGAGCAGGCATAACCCCTTCAATGACAGATGGATACGATTGCTGTCAGAATGCTTTAGCAGAAAGGGTAAATGGAATATTAAAGCAAGAGTTCCTCTTCCATAAGTAAAGACTATAAAGACCTTAAACCTTTAATTGATGAATCTATAGACATTTACAACAACAAAAGACCACACTTAAGCCTATATATGGAAACACCTAAATTTGAGCATGAAAAAACTCTTGAAAGCATGCCTTCAAGGGTTCAATTAGTTATTTAAAAACCGTCAATCTATTTTAGGATGGGTCAAGAAGAACCACCTTCTCATTATACTAAACCAATAAATCCAATTGCATTGGAAATCTTAGAACAAGCTAAAGCACCAATTGACTATCTATTTCTTCCTGTATGAGGCGGTGGATTAGCCTCCGGTGTTTCAAGCGTTTTTAAGCTGCTATCTCCTGCAACGAAAGTCATTGGAGTAGAACCTTCAGGTCCAGCATCGATGTCAACGTCCATGAAAAATGGAAGGAACACGAAACTAGCTCACATTGATAAGTTCGTAGACGGTGCTTCCGTACAAAAAGTAGGTGACCTAAATTTTGAGTTCTGTTCTGTGAATTTATCTGAAATGGTTACTGTCCATGAAGGCAAGGTCTGTCAAACAATCTTAGATCTTTACAATAAATGTGCAATTGTTGTTGAGCCAGCAGGAGCTTTAGCTGTATCCGTATTAGACCAATATAGAGAAAAGATAAAAGGGAAGAACGTCGTGTGTCTGATTAGCGGAAGCAACAATGACATCACGCGAACGGAGGAGATAAAGGAACGCGCATTATTGTACGGGGGAATTAAACATTATTTCATCATTCGTTTTCCGCAAAGGGCTGGGGCGTTAAAAGAATTCATCTCTGAAGTGTTGGGGCCAAAAGATGATATCACGCATTTTGAGTATTCAAAAAAACACAATCGAAGTACAGGACCAGCAGCTATTGGCATTGAGCTAGGTGGGGATGAAAAGATCGATGCATTAATTGTACGCATGAAAGAGCGTGAATTTCTTGGAGAATATTTAAATGATAAACCTCATTTGTTTCAAATGTTGATATAGCATTTAGTGGGGAGAATAATTATCGCACCCTACTTGTATTTCAATCCCCTCAGAACACACACGGACTTTTCCCTTACTGAATTATATTAATGGCTTACTTCATCAACCTATGCATGGTTGACTTAGAAACACCAAAGTATTTGGCGATCTCTGTCTGCGAACAATGCTTTTCAATACCCGGGAACCTGTCGCGCGTGGCTCGCCAATAGTCTGCTTTATTCATGTGCTTTATTTTCAGCAACCTAAGCTTCCTTAATTGCAGAAAGTGAGCGCTGATGGAAATAAGCAATGCCCTAAAATCTTCTTTATTTCTCATGAATTCGCGCCACGCCGAATACCTCGCGCGGTAAACCACAGCTTCTGTGTAAAGGATTGAATCACTGACTATAGCACCACCCATTAATAAACTTTTCTCGTCACAAACAAACATTCCAGGTTCTGTCATTCCATTCAAAATCTTTGTTCCGTCTTCCAGCAGTATTCTATCAAAGCCATAGCCTTTTTGAACGTACCACAAGTAGCCCTCGTCACTGCCCACACTCCACAACTTATTTCCTGCTTCAATATAGATAGGGCCCTCAAAAATTTCAGAAAATTTTCTAAATAGCGGCAAGTTTTCTGGACTTCCAGTCAAGGCTACCAACTGATTTGAAATGATTGTTTTTTTATCCATTCTAATTTCCTAGGGAATCCTTGATGAAAACCTGCAATGAAGATGTTGAAACGCCAAAGTGATTGGCCAATTCCTTTCTTGACATCATACCTATAAGTTTCGGGTTATTTTTTAGCCATTGTTCACAATACCTCTGCCTATCAATCCCGAACTTATTGATATACCCTTGATATTGATAGGTGCTCAACAGTGACGACTGAATCTCTAATTCAACTGACACTTCAGGCAAATCACTCTTGAATGCGGGATCGAGATAGTTGATCCAAAATAGTTTTACATCATCGTACACTATGCGTTCCGACTCCTGAATATTCAATGACTCATGGACTTCCGAATAGAAGAGAAAATCACCAGGTTGATAAAAATGTGTCAAACACTTCACCTCCTCAAATACATGCTTAACACCAATAGCGCCAGACACTAAAATGCATACTACGCCATTTTTCAACAAAGCATCCGGCATCCTATGCTTACACTTCACTGATGCAGTGTTAATAAATGGCTTTAAAGCCTGATGTTCAAATCGACCTCTATCTTCAGGATGTAGTAAATTGATGATTCCCCTACAGAAGTCATCACTTTCAATAAGTGCTTGGCTCAAGTCAAATATGTTTAGTCAACTAAATGTAAGCTTAAAACGGCCACCACCCACGGCTGCGGCAGCAAGACCCACTTCTCGCCAAGAGGTTCAGCAACAATTTGACCAACTCATATTCACCAATTTGAAACAATTATCTATGAAATATTGATAATATTTGAAATTACTAATCCATATCATACCATGAAAAAACTCATATTCCTATTTAGTCTCACGGTTAGCTTAACCATGAATGCTCAAGTTTGCACACCTGATTCATTAACGCCTTCCATGGCTTCGATTGGATTCCCGTCTCTAGAATGGTCTGGCCTATGGGTTAATGGCACCCAACCATCATTCGCTTGTGACAGCACCCAGCCTATGATGACCTTAACGGCAACCGTCGGTCAGCCATTTGAAGTCATTTTAACGGGCATGCTTGGGGATACATTCCCGTCAGGCACGTTTTTGGTTCCAACTATTCAATCTGCATTCTTATACACTACTGCGTTGCCGTCATGGTTAACTTGGGAGGCTACGGATTCCATATTCTACCCAGGAGATTCTGGTAAAACTTGCATAAAGCTGTCAGGAACTCCTACTCTAGCGGATACCACATTCTACATGCCAAGCTTAGGTATAGAGAGCGGCTTCTTTACCAGTTGGTATCAAGTAACTGGATCAATGTTCGGGTTCCCTGCAATCGACACATTTGGATTTTGTCACAACATAACCGTTTTGAAAAACTTCGCTGACCTTGGCGACCTACCAGAGCTTTCTATCACAATATCACCCAACCCTTCTACAGACTTCATCAATGTCAATCTTAATCAGGGCATGATTACTGAAGATTTATTGAGTCAAATTCAAGTTTTCAATATCTCGGGCGTAGCACTTGATGTTCCAATCGAAGCAACGACGTCAAATAATTTCAATATGAACATCACTAAGCTGCCTTCTGGTACCTATTGGCTGACTCTAGATACCAATCTAGGCAAAATAAGAGAGAAATTCATCGTGATTAAATAACAACAGCTATAGGCTTTCCATCAATCTACACCCCAATCAGCGAGAGCTGATTGGGGTTCTTGATTTAACTGAACTAAGAACCATCATAATCCATTAAGCATGTTTCAATTCAAAAGATCTCTATGTGCGCTATCACTAATTATAGCGCTACCTAACATGCATGCTCAATGGACATTTGAAGGCCCCGTACCTGCTATTACACAAGGGTATGGTGCGTTTGGCACCGCAGCTGTGACAAGTGAGTTTTTTTCTATCGCACCAGACACAAGTCTTGAGTGTACGGATACCATCAGGGGAATTATCACCTACCCAACGGGTATAAGTTCCAAAAAGCCAGTCGTCTTCAGATTTCCTGGATCTTCCAACCAAAATTTGGCTGATAGCACTTATTATAAAGAAAGTCAATTCTACCGAGAATTCGTCGCAAGCCATGGGTATGTTAGCGTGACGATGCAATGGAATTCATCAACCAGTCACTATGGCTGCGCTTATCAAATGGTCAATGACATTGCGGCGCTACATGCAAATAAAATAGACACTTCAAGGGTAGGTATACACGGAATGAGTCAGGGGGCTGCCATCACAAACTGGCTAAGCTTGAAAATGTACATCAATCACAACTGGGGAGCAAATGGGAGATTTTCATGGCCAGATGCAGGCGCTAGCTTTATTGGTTTTACTGAAGATTGGCCTAATGATATGAAAACTCAAACTGACAGTGGACTTGCTGCCATGCCGGATGATGTGCTCTACCTCATGACATTGTCCGACTGGGACAACATTGTAGACCCCAGAACATGTATCGACATGTTCAATTTCATGGGAGTGCCTGACAGCAATAAGGAGTTTATGATTTTGCGTGGTGACACAATTAACAACTATGTATACTGGGCAACGCATTTCACAACAAACACATGGGAAGACGATTCAAGCCAGTACTTGGTCTATATCACTAAGTACGACGCTCTTGACTATTGGTACGGAAGCCGGTTACTTCACAGCTTGATGGAAGCTGCTTGGACCGGAGACCCTGCTGCTAGGCAAATATGTATGGGCAATGGTGACTCGACTCAAACCACAATCGCTAATGGGGCAATACGCGGACCTATTGTCACAGATTCACCCTGGATGAACATGTTCGCATCGTGGAATTCAAATCAGGGTTACATGTACAGTTGTCAAGTGTCCTGGAACATGCGCCAGTATGTGACTGCCGATGCCTGCTTCACCTTGAGCTTACCGGAATCAGAGCAAACACCTGGTTTGAGAATTTTCCCAAACCCCGCTAGAATCAGAACAAGCATTAACATAGAGGCCAATAAAGACATTGAGCACATCCAAGTCATCAGTGCTGCAGGAAGAACAATATCTGAAAGTACCCAAGGGCCTATAGAAATTCATCAATCAGGGGTTTATTTTCTATTAATCTCTTTGAGAGATGGTACTCGGCAATCTGCTAAGGTTTTAATTACTGATTGGTGAGATGACACGAAGCTAATCATGCTTGTATCCCTCTCAATGGCACTACCTTTGGGGCCAGCACTAGCCACATAAATCGTTGGACCATCGCGTCCTTTTCTCATTACTTATTCTTCCGCTATCATTACCTTCAAAGAGTTAGGAATTCATCCTGCCATTCTCAAAGCGCTTGACACCCAAGGCTACGAGCGACCAACACCCATTCAAGAGCGAAGCATTCCCATCTTGCTTGAAGGCAAAGACCTGCTTGGTTGTGCCCAAACAGGAACAGGAAAAACGGCAGCATTCACCATCCCCATCATCCAGCAGTTGATGGAAAACGGCTACGGCAAGGGAACGTCTGTGCAAGCATTGGTTGTAACCCCCACAAGAGAGCTAGCCATACAAATTGCAGACAACGTCAAGCACTACAGCGTCAACACGGACATAAGCAGTGCTGTAATCTATGGTGGTGTTGGGCAAAATCCTCAGGTAAAGCAACTTAAACGTGGTGTAGACATCCTCGTCGCAACCCCTGGACGATTGCTTGACTTGCACAATCAGGGCTATGTCAACCTCAAACATCTTCGCCATTTCGTGCTTGATGAGGCAGACCAGATGCTTGACATGGGATTCATCCATGACATCAAAAAACTGCTGCGCCTCATACCTGAGCGACGTCAAAGCCTTTTCTTCTCAGCTACCATGCCACGGTCTATTGTTGACCTAAGCAAGCAGATTCTTGGCCATTACGAACAAGTCACCATCTCACCAGACAAACCAACAGCTGACAAGGTGAGCCAGTCAGTGTACTATGTGGCAAAAGCAGAAAAAAGCCAACTTCTGCTCCATATTTTACAAGACAGTGATTCACAGGCATTGGTCTTTGGACGCACAAAACACGGTTGTGACAAGGTCGTACGCTACTTGAGTAACAACAACATCCAAGCTGCTGCCATCCATGGCAACAAAAGCCAAAATGCAAGACAGCGTGCATTGACTTCATTCAAAGAAGGCCGCATGCGGGTACTCGTTGCAACAGACATCGCAGCCCGTGGCATTGACATCTCTGGCCTAGAGCTGGTCATCAATCACGACCTACCCAATGTCAGTGAAACTTATGTACACCGGATTGGTCGCACAGGCCGTGCAGAGGCCTCAGGGCATTCCATATCCTTCTGCATGGCAGAAGAACGCAGCTACCTCAAAGACATCGAGAAACTCATTAAACAACGCATACCTCTTATAACAGACCATCCCTTTGTCGATGCTGCAGAAGAAGAATGGGCAGTGCCAGCCAATCGCATCCCACCCAAACAAGGTGGCAGAGGTGGTGGTGGCGGAGGCGGTCGACATCGCTCAAGCAGCAATGGAAGATCACAAGGTTCAGGAAACAAACAGCGTAGCGGATCGGGCGGTCAACGCAGACGTCGATAGTCGCCAAGGAGCACTACCTTCAATGGCATGAATCCATTGAACCCAATTACTTTTAAAGCCCTCAAGCTTACTTCACTTAGCCTTGCGCTAATGACCACTGCTTGTGGTGAAATCCCGAACACCACCTCCGATATTGAATTGGTGATCTTGGGTGTTTCTCAAGATGCTGGCAGGCCACATATCGCCTGCATCAAGTCCTGCTGCGTCAACCCAGACGGCACACCTAAGCCCCATGAACCGGTTATAGCCTTAGGTGTCACAGATGGGTCAACAGCTGTATTAATCGAAGCCACGCCCGACTTGCCTGCTCAATGGAACCAACTCAAGCAAGAGACAGGCAAAAACCCCGAAGCCTTATTCATTACGCATGCGCACATCGGGCATTACACCGGCCTGATGTACCTAGGCCGTGAAGCTTTGGGTGGTCAAAACGTTGCCGTCCATGTCGGGCCCAGAATGGGGGATTTCCTTACTGAAAATGGCCCCTGGTCACAATTGGTTGAATTAGGTCAAATTCAACTGCACGAAGATGTCCTGGCAGGTGTTGAATGCCTGAACAAGCAAGTGAAAATCACAGGAATTCAAGTGCCACACAGGGATGAGTACTCTGAAACCATGGGTTTCCTTATCCAAGGACCCCATCGGGTCGCCCTCTTCATTCCAGACATCAACAAATGGGATCAATGGGCCATCGACCTTGACAGCCTCATTGATCATGTTGACATTGCCTTGCTTGATGGCACCTTCTACTCTACTGGAGAAACACCCAACAGGGACCCGTCAGAGATACCTCACCCCTTTGTCGCGGAAAGCATGGCCATGTGGTCAGGCTGGCCTGTTGAAAAACGAAACAAGGTCACATTCATACACTTCAATCACAGCAACCCCCTTCATGACCCCGAAAGCGAGGCAAGCCAACAGGTTAAGCACGCAGGTTTTCATGTTGGTCAAACAGGCATGCGACTGCCCTTGTGAAGGGTCTCAAGACCCAGGCCATAGCAATCAATCAAAAGGGTCCGTGAATCATCAATAAAAGCTAAGTTGACAACTTGTGCAGATGGCGCCTAGCAGATCACAGCCGTTCACCGGCTGCTTCGTTTCTTTGTAAATACACCTTATTGCCATATGTCAACCATCATCTACACCAAGACCGACGAAGCACCTGCCCTGGCTACCCAGTCCTTCTTGCCTATTGTTCAAGCCTTCACTAAGCAGGCAGGCGTCCATATTGAAACACGCGACATCTCATTGGCTGCTCGAATCCTTTCGCAATTCAATGACCTACTCCCTGCAGAACATCAAGTTGCTGATGCGTTGACAGAACTGGGGCAATTGGCCAGCACACCCGATGCCAACATCATTAAATTGCCCAATATCTCAGCCTCTGTGCCTCAGCTGAAGGCTGCCATTGCAGAATTGCAATCCAAAGGCTATGGCATCCCCAACTACCCAGATGAACCACAAAATGACCAGCAAAAAGGCATTCGTGCTCGCTATGACAAGGTCAAGGGATCGGCTGTGAATCCCGTGCTTCGCGAAGGCAATAGCGACCGTCGAGCCCCAAAGGCAGTCAAAGATTACGTCAAAAAACACCCGCATAGCATGGGTGCTTGGTCCAAAGACTCATTAACCCATGTCTCAAGCATGCAGACCGGCGACTTCTACGGCAGCGAACAAAGCGTTTGCCTGGATAAGGCAACTTCTGTTGACATTGTCTTCACCAACCCATTGGGCGCTCAAACAATCCTTCGTTCAGGCATTGATTTGCTTGATGGAGAAATCATTGATAGCTCAGTTTTGAGTATCGCCGCATTGAAAGCCTTTATCCGCAATGAAATCGCAGCTGCAAAAGCCACAGGCGTATTGTTCTCCTTGCACCTGAAAGCCACCATGATGAAGGTGTCAGACCCCATCATCTTTGGTGCCGTTGTAGAGGTGTTCTTTGCCGATGTCTTTGACCAATTTGCTTCAGATTTTGACAGCATGGGGGTAGATGTGCGCAATGGCCTTGGTGACATTTATGCAAAGCTCGCCACCTTACCAACAGCCAAACAACAAGCCATCACTGATGCCATTGATGCCGTCATGGCTTCGGGCCCTGACCTTGCCATGGTTAACTCCGAGAAAGGCATCACCAATTTGCATGTGCCGTCTGATGTCATCATTGATGCATCCATGCCAGCAATGATTCGAACATCTGGCCAAATGTGGAACCGAGACGGCAAGCAACAGGATTGCAAGGCCGTGATTCCCGACCGCTCCTATGCCGGCATCTACCAAGCTACCATTGACTTCTGCAAAACCAATGGGGCATTGGACCCTCAGACGATGGGATCGGTGTCCAATGTTGGCCTGATGGCGCAAAAAGCCGAGGAATACGGATCCCACGACAAAACCTTCCACATGACCGAACCTGGCATCATTCAAGTGGTGCGTGACGGCATCATTGTGATGCAGCATTTGGTGAGCAAGGGAGATATCTTCCGGATGTGTCAGGTGAAAGATGAACCCATCCAGGATTGGGTTAAGTTGGCTGTCAATCGTGCGAAAATCACCAATAACCCTGCCGTGTTCTGGCTGGATCCTAACCGTGCACACGACAGACAGGTACAGCTAAAAGTTGAGCATTACCTAAAGGACCATGACTGCTCTTCCTTGGCTATTCACATCCTGTCACCGGTAGATGCTTGCCAGTTTTCACTTGAACGTATTGTCAAAGGTCTGGACACTATTTCCGTGTCAGGCAATGTGTTGAGAGACTACTTAACTGACCTTTTTCCCATCCTTGAGGTTGGCACATCGGCAAAGATGCTTTCCATTGTTCCTTTGATGAACGGTGGTGGTCTTTTTGAGACTGGTGCTGGCGGATCAGCCCCTAAACATGTGCAACAGCTGGTTGAAAAGAACTACTTGAGATGGGACTCGCTGGGTGAGTTTCTGGCACTGGCGGTCTCCCTTGAGCACCTCTCGGAAACCAACGGCAACACAAAGGCAGGTCTCATGGGTCAATGCCTAGATCAGGCCACAAGCAAGCTTTTAGACTTGGACAAGAGCCCTACACGGCGATTGGGCGGAATCGACAACCGAGGTTCGCATTTCTACTTAGCCCTGTACTGGGCAGAAGCTTTGATGACGCAAATAAATGACAGCAAGCTGGCGAGCACATTTACCTCTGTGCATCGGGACTTGCTTCGCGACGAGAAACACATCATTGATGAGCTGATAGCCGTTCAAGGCTCGCCCGCAGACTTAGGTGGGTATTTCATGCCTGACAGAGACAAGGTCACTGCCATCATGCGCCCCTCGCCTACCCTTAACTCCACCATTGATGCGCTTTAATCTCCCCCTTGCCTTGGTTGGGCTATGGCTAATTGCTGTAAGCCTCAACCACCCCATGCATGTGTCTACCACTCTCATGACTGAAGGGGAAGACCATGAATGGACCCTGCAAAAAACCCTCTTCACAGAAGACCTAGAGACAGCCATCAATCAAGGGAGGGAAGATAAAATTCACCTTGGCATTGACAGCGCACAAGAGGCGCAACTGATTGATCATTTCCTCCAGGATGGCTTATTGACCTTAAGCTTTACCAAACGTCGACGCATTGAGCCCATTGAACTGACTTTGACGGCCTACCATTTTGCTGCAGATGAGGTGACATTAAGCTATGTTTTTGTTGCCAAACGCTGGGACCTTCACGATGCAACTCTGATGAAACTCAACGATTTTCAGGAAAATATTTACACTGTCATGGGCCTTGATCGTCGCTACGACATTGCCTTGTTTAATAAAATGCCGGATTTCAGTTGGCCACGCATGGATTTGCGTGATTGAACAACCTATTTTTAGCCTTGAATATTTATCGAACCACCATGAAGCATTTCATTCAACTATTTGCCTTGCTGTTCACCCTGTCTGCAGCTGCACAAAGCAGTTCTTTTGACCGAGTCAACACCAGTAAATTCAAGCAGCTAGGAACTGAACTCCCTACCGCCAACAGCTACCGGACCGCAAGTGGAGCGCCCGGACACGCCTACTATCAGCAGCAGGCGGATTATGCTATTCAAATAACGCTTGACGAAGAAAAGCACCACATCAATGGCCATGAGGTCATCACCTACCACAACAACAGCCCGGACGTCTTAGCCTACCTCTGGGTCCAGTTGGACCAAAATGTTCGTTCACCAAACTCCATGACACAAGCAATCAAGCGAGGCGGCATCCCTAAAAACATCAGCCCATCGCAGATTGAAAACCAGTATGGCGAGGCGTTTCCTGGCGGATTCAACATCAACAAGGTTTCCCTAAATGGCCAAGACCTGAAGCACACCATCATCAACACAATGATGCGCTTGGACTTGCCTAAACCCTTGCAGCCAGGGAAATCTATCAGCTTCTCTATTGACTGGGACTACAACGTCAATGACCGCATGACCGGCGGCGGGCGAAGTGGCTATGAGCACTTTGCTGATGAAAACAACACACTGTACACCATTGCGCAATTCTACCCTCGTATGGCCGTTTATTCAGACTACCAAGGGTGGCAACACAAGCAATTCTTGGGTCAAGGTGAGTTCACCTTACCATTTGGCGACTTCACCGTCTCTATCACTGTCCCGTCAGATCACATCGTGGCGTCGACGGGGAGTTTGCAAAACCCTTCATCGGTATTGAGTACATCGCAGCGCAAACGCTACGCAGAAGCCCGACGCTCCTTTGACCAGCCTGTCATCATTGCCTCACAAGAGGAAGCTGAATCCAGAGAGCAAGGGCGATCTACATCAACTGCCACATGGACATTCAAGGCAGAAAATGTTCGGGACTTTGCCTTTGCTAGCTCTCGAAAATTCATTTGGGATGCACAAGCTGTCAGCATTGGCGGCAAAGTAGTGATGGCGGAAAGCTTTTACCCCAAGGAAGGCAATCCGCTTTGGGAGCAATACAGCACACGCATTGTGGCTCACTCGCTCAAGGTTTACTCTAAGTACACCACCAACTACACCTACCCTCGGGCGATTTCTGTTCATGCCAAAAGCATTGGCATGGAATACCCCATGATTTGCTTCAATGGCGGACGGCCAGATGCCGACGGCACCTATTCAGAAAGCACCAAACATGGCATGCTGAGTGTCATCATCCATGAAGTTGGACACAACTTCTTCCCTATGATCATCAACTCCGATGAGCGTCAGTGGACGTGGATGGACGAAGGTCTCAACTCCTTTGTGCAATACCTAGCTGAAATGGAATGGGATGTAGATTACCCTTCCCGAAGAGGGCCAGCGTACAAAATTGCACGATACATGCAATCCCCTGCCTTAGACATGGTTCCCATCATGACCAATTCGGAAAGCATCAAGCAGTTTGGCAACAATGCCTATGGAAAGCCTGCAACGGGATTGAATATCCTTCGTGAAACAGTACTAGGTAGGGAATTGTTTGACTTTGCATTCAAAACATACTGCGAACGATGGGCTTTCAAGCACCCTGAGCCCGCAGATTTATTTCGCACCATGGAAGATGCATCTGGCGTGGATTTGGATTGGTTCTGGCGAGGCTGGTTCTACACAACGGACTACACCGACCAAGCATTGACCCAGGTTCGTATCGCTGCCTTGCCAACCACAGACCCTGAGGAACTTGAATCACAACGCCGCGCAGAGCGTGAAAAACCCCATGCACGCATTGGTCGACAACGCGATGTCGTTGCGCTTGCGCCTACTGTCGTGGATTCACGGCCAGAAACCCGTGATTTCTACAACAACAGCTACAACCGGGATGCTCCAAACAAAAAAGAGATCAAACAGCTGTCATCATTTGCCTCAAAGGGTGGCTACCCCAAAGGCTACCTTCATGAAGTCACGGTAGAGAACCAAGGGGGTCTGCTGATGCCTGTGATTGTTTCCTACCAATTTGAGGATGGCAGCGAGCACGTGGAGCGCTGGCCAGTAGAAATTTGGATCAAGGATGAAAAGCAATTCACCAAAACCATTCTTCTGCCGAAACGGGCCATCAGCATCAGCCTGGACCCCTTCCTTGAAACGGCTGACACAGACACCTACAACAATGCTTGGCCTTCCAGAACTGGCACACATCTTGAGGGTGTCTCTAGACGAAAAGGCTATGAAAACTACCGTTACAACCCCATGCGCGAAGCACAACAACCCCCACAATAGTTTCCACAATAACTCCCACTACAACCCCCACAACGATGAAAGCTTTACTTCCACTCCTTTGCCTCTCAATGTTCAGTTTGGCATCCTGTCAGTCTGATGAATCAGTCAATGACGCAACCCCTTCAACCTACCTCAAGGACAGTTACAGCGAGGATGCCATTGGCCAATACATGATGTTGAAAGACGCATTGGTCTCCAACAACCTGGACGTGGCTAAAGAGGCAGCGTCCATGATGCAAATCCACCTTGACCCAGAGTGGGAAGAAGAATTCGCCGATGCATTAGACCACCTGATTGCTTCACCCGATATGTCTGTCGCGAGAAAGGCTTTCTTTTTGCTATCACAGTCCTACTTCGAATACCTCCATCACGAATCCCCTCTCGGCCATGAGATTTACTTGCAATTTTGCCCCATGGCCTTTGACAATGCTGGCGCCATGTGGCTCAGTGAAGACAAAGACATCCTTAACCCCTACTTTGGCGATGAGATGCTAACCTGTGGCATGACAACAGAGATTCTTCACAGCTCAGGAGTCTCTAACGAGTGAGTTCATGATGTTATCAAGAGTTATTACCAACACCCGCCAATTTCTGGCGGGTGTTCTACTTTTAGCCCATGGGTAAAATCATTGCAGTCGCCAACCAAAAAGGCGGTGTCGGAAAAACCACCACCGCTGTGAACATGGCGTCATCGCTGGGCTTTCTAGAAAAAAAAGTGCTGTTGATTGACGCAGACCCTCAGGCCAATGCCACTTCGGGTTTGGGCATTGACCTTGAAGCAGTCACCAAAAGCACCTACCAGGTTATTGAGCATCGATGCAGCGCCAAGGAGGCAATTGTTAACACCTCCTTTCCTAACCTGGATATCATGCCGTCACATCTGGATTTGGTTGCAGCTGAATTAGAGCTTGTTGACAATCAGGACCGCGAATACATGCTTAAGACGGCATTGAAAGAGGTGATGGATGATTACGACTACCTCATCATTGATTGCGCCCCTTCTCTAGGGCTGGTTACGCTCAATGCCTTGACCGCAGCAGATTCCATACTGATCCCCATTCAATGTGAATATTTCGCCCTTGAGGGCTTAGGAAAGCTGCTCAATACCATTCGAACGGTTCAAGACTACCAGAACAATCAGCTCACCATTGAAGGCCTGTTGTTGACCATGCACGATGGCCGATTAAGGCTTAGCAATCAAGTTGTTGAAGAAGTTAGACAGCATTTCCAAGACCTGGTTTTCAAGACCATGATTGCACGGAATGTGCGCCTCAGTGAAGCGCCATCCTTTGGCCAGCCGATCATGGTTCATGATGCGGGATCAACGGGTGCAGAGAACTATTTAAACCTTGCGCAAGAAATTCTGGCACGAAATCCGCAAGTGCCTCATTAGCCTTAAGTTTGCGCCCATGATTCGTCCCCTCTTTTTCAGCCTGCTTTGCGCCATCAGTTTTGGTGCCGTTGCACAACCCGTCATCGTCGATGGCGTAGCTGCCGTTGTTGGTAGTGAGATCATTTTGCTTTCAGACATCAGCATGCAGCGCCAAGCCCTTGAGCAAGAAGGTCAGACGGTGAGCGACTGCCAATTGATGAAAGGTCAATTGTTAGAAAAACTATTGATTCACCATGCTGACTTAGACTCTGTCATTGTGAGCCTTGAAGAAATTGATGATGCCATTGATCGTCGCCTGCAACAACTCATTGCACAAATCGGTTCAGAGCAACGCCTTGAGGAATACTACAAAAAGTCTACCCTGGAGATCAAAGAGGAGCTCCGCCCGATGATGACCAATCAAATGACTGCACAGCGAATGCAAATGACCCTGACTGCAGATATCGATGTGACACCAATGGAGGTTGGGGAAGTTATTCAAGCCATGCATTCAGATTCTTTGCCCTTAATTGGCACTGAAGTTGAGCTCGCACAAATCACCCTTGAGCCCATTGTCAGCGAGTCGTCAAGCAAAGAAGCCATTGATAAGCTGGATGGCTTGCGAACACGCATACTGGAAGGCTCAAGCTTTTCTACCATGGCCATCCTTTACTCTGAAGACCCGGGTTCCAATAAAAATGGCGGCGCCTACAAGGGCATCAAACGCGGGCAATTCGTGAAAGAATTTGAAGCCATCGCCTTCAACCTTCGGCCCGGTGAAATTTCTCAGCCATTCAAAACAGAGTACGGCTACCACATCGTTCAATTGCAAGCCAAGCGTGGTGAAGAGCTGGATCTGAGACATATTTTGGTCAAAGCAAAAGTGGAACAAAGTGATCTTGACCTTGCCAACGCAAGGCTTGATAGTGTTCGTGATTTGATCTTGATGGACTCCATCAGCTTTGAGGATGCGGCCATGCGTATTTCATCAGACGAGAACAGCAAACTCAATGGCGGTGTTCTCATGAACCCATCAACAGGTGATCTCCGCTGGAAAGCTGATGACTTGGACCAAGGTTTGTTTTATGCCATCGACCAATTGGCTGAAGGTGAGATCGGAAAAGTCACTTTGATTCGTCAACCCGATGGACAAGAGCTCTTTCGCATGGTGTTGCTGAAAAAGCGAACGGCACCCCACAGAGCCAACTTGAATCAAGATTTTTCCATGCTTAAAACCTATGTGGAGAATCAGAAGCGCCAATCTGTGATGGATGCATGGGTGGAAATCCACCGTGAAGAAACCCACATTCGACTGAATGAAAACTTCAAGGATTGCGGCCTGTAAGGCATGCTATCGAATCGTAAATTTAGCCAGTATGAGATACTGGCTTTTTTTATGTCTTCCCTTTTTTATGCAGGCACAAGTTGTCACTGCAGACATTGACCCCTTCATTGGCACCGGCGGCCATGGGCACAGCCATCCAAGTGCCAGCATGCCTTTTGGCATGGTTCAACTTGGCCCTGACAGCCGACAAGAGGGATGGGATGGCTGCAGCGGCTACCACTACAGCGACAGCACCCTTTACGGATTCAGCCACACCCACCTGAGTGGCACTGGCGTCGCTGACTACAATGACATCCAATTCCGCCCACACCTGATGGGTGAAGACCTCAGCCAGCCTAGCCCGTTCATTAAGTCCTCAGAAAGTTCAGCTGCAGGTTTTTACGCAGTCACCTTGAGCAATGGCATTCAGGTTAGCTTGACGGCAAGTGAGAGAATGGGGTTGCAAAAAATTCAATTCCCCAAAGGACAGCGTGCCTTGGTTCAATTGGACTTAAGCTACCGAGACCGGACACTTGCACAAGGATTTGAAGCTAACGCAAGTGACCTTACGGGATCCACCACTTTTCAAGGTCATCGCATCAGCGAGGGGTGGGCCCTTGAGCAACATGTGTACTTCGCTGGGAAAACCTCGCACCCATTCAATCACCGAATCACTGGGGACGGTGTGTATGTGCTGGATTTCGGATTCATCGGTGACGATGCATTGATGATTGAAGTAGCCTTGAGCTCTGTTTCAGAAAGTGGCGCACAACGCAATTGGCAAGCAGAAAGCCAGGCCTTTGATTTTCAAGGCACCTTGTCTGCATGCCAAGATGCCTGGCAACTGGAACTGGATCGATTGCAAGTCTATGGTGGAGACAAGGAAAGCAAGCGGATTTATGCCACTGCTTTGTACCATGCCTTTTTGGTGCCTAATCTGTGGAGTGACCGTGATGGGTCCTACCGTGGCATGGACGGCGTGATTCATCAAGACCGTTTGCACCCGCATTACACGGTGTTCTCACTTTGGGACACCTACCGAACAGCACACCCTCTGTATGCATTGGTTCAACCCAAGCGAACAGAAGACTTTTTGGTGACCATGCTGGATCAATTCAAGCAATCGGGCCGCTTACCTGTCTGGGAACTTGCTGGCAATGAGACCGATTGCATGATTGGTTACCATTCGGTTTCTGTGATTGCCGATGCCTTAGCAAAGGGCTATGCCGTCGACACCGCTGCAACCATTCAAGCCATGATGGTTACCGCAGATGGCGACTCCAGAGGTTTGGATGATTACCACAACAATGGGTACCTCAGCATTCAAGATGAATCTGAATCCGTATCAAAATCCCTGGAGTACGCTTACGATGATGCCTGCATTGCTATGGCCTTGGAACGATTCCAGGAAGATTCGCTGGCAGCCATCTACCATCGTCGATCCCAAGCATGGATCAGTTTACTGGATCCTGAAACTGGCTTGATGCGACCAAGGGACAACGGGCAATTCATGCAGCGCTACGACCCAAGGGAGGTAAACAACCACTTCACAGAAGCCAACAGCTGGCAATACAGCTTTGCTCCTGTGCATGCTTTGAGTAGGTGGCAAGCCTTATTGGTCAAGGATGGGCACAGCTTAGGTAAGCAACTTGATGCGCTTTTTTCTGCACCCAGTAGCACCGTAGGTAGAACACAGATAGACATCACTGGCCTTATCGGGCAATACGCTCATGGCAATGAACCAAGCCACCACATCGCCTACCTGTACAACTGCACGGACAGTCCATGGAAAGGTCAGGAAAAAGTGGCTGAGATTCTTGAGACCATGTACAGCGATCAGCCATTTGGCTACCAAGGCAATGAAGATTGTGGTCAAATGAGTGCCTGGTACGTCATGGCGTCCATTGGCCTGTACCCGCTCGTTCCAGGTGAAGCACAGTATGCCACAGGCGCACCCCTATGGGATAGCGTACGCATCGCCCATGCCTTGGGTGAAACCACCTTGACTTCTCAAGGAGACGGCATCTACTACCATGGCTACGAAAACGCGAACGACCCAGGCCTAACGTGGTCAGGGTCCATGTCTCATCAATACTTGACGGAAACCAAACGCATCAACATTCAACGGGCAGACTTCCCTCAAAGTGGCAGACCCTGGCATGCTTACCTCAACCAGAGCCATCGCTACAATAAAAGCCACAACAACCTCATCCCTGCCCCCATTATTCAGGTTCAACGACAATTCAAGGATTCAAGCCTGGTTCACATTGTTTACCAAGACGGAACGGAGGAAGCCTTTGCTGTCCATTCCAGCGGACACCTTTCTGCTGGCAGCAGCCATGTCAGCCATGCAGACTACAGCATTAAACCCAACAACTGGTCTGCAGAAATCTTGTCTGGCACGCTAAGCGATCAGTACAACCTTGGACCTAGCAGCTTGATTGATGGCATCCATGGCGAGATTGACTGGCGTAAAGGGCATTGGAACGGTATACAAGGCGAAGATCTCATCATTGAATTATTGCCTGGCAAGGGTGATGATTTTTCAGCTATAACTGTTGACTTATCTCTATTGAAGGAGATCAAAAGCTGGATTGCATTGCCATCTCAGGTTACTGCTGTTGCCCATTTCAGGTTTGGACAACAAGCCCTCTCCTCTGTTGTGTTTGATGACGTGCTGACTGAGGGTGAGCCACGCATTGAAACGGCGACCTGGTCTATTGAAAGCAGGTGGTGGAACCCCCTTCAATCCATCACAATCACACTCGAAAACCCTGGTCTTCTTGAGCCATGGCATCCCGGCTCAGGGAGTGATTCCTATATCTTCATTGATGAAATAACCTTAACTCACAGCCCATGAGAAATAGCCTTTTTGCATTACTATCGCTAACTTCATTATGGGTATTTGCTCAACCGACCTCCTTCCCTCCTAGGGATGATGTTTACTATGACGCTTCAGTCCCACGCATTGACATCAGTATCCGGCAGTCCTCATTGGATAGTTTGATGCTCTATGTGACCAGCGATGTAGAGTTTGATGTTGACTTTGTATTCACCGGCAATGGCATCATTGATAGCATCAGTCGCGTTGGCTTTCGCCTTCGCGGCAACACCTCTCGCTATGCACAGAAAAAAAGCTACAAAGTGGCCTTCAACAGCTTCACTGGTGGTCAGCGGTGGCAGGGGGTGAAAAAACTCAACCTCAATGGTGAGCACAATGACCCAAGTATGAGTCGAGCGAGGCTGTCATGGGGCATACTGGAAAACATCGGTCTACCAGCAGCTCGCGTCAACCATATAAGGTTGTACATCAATGGCGTGTACAAAGGCCTGTACGCAAACACCGAACAGATCAACAATGACTATGTCGAGAAACGCTTTGATGGCGAGGCAGGCAACCTTTACAAATGCCTATGGCCAGCCACATTATCCTACAGGGGAAATAGTGGCAATGACTACAAACACATGGACAATGGTCGGCGCGTGTATGAGCTGAAGACCAATGAAGATGACGATGATTACGGCGGCCTGGCACATTTCATTGATGTTCTCAACAACACAACACTTGCCAACCTGCCTTGTGAACTCGAATCGGTATTCAACGTCAACAGTTACTTGATGCATCTGGCCTTTGAAATGACCATCGGTCATTGGGACAACCATGCATTCAACAAAAACAACTTCTACCTCTACGAGGATCCAGAATCTGGCTTGATGCAGTACCTGAGCTTTGACCTGGATAACACCTTAGGGGTTGATTGGTCTGGGACTGATTGGAGCACACGCAATATCCATAGCTGGGGCAACAGTAATTATCCGCTGTACCAACGCTTGATGGCCATTCCAGAATACCAGCTCCGACTGCAGGTGATGATGGCGCAAATCATCCACCCAAGCATTGACAACAATGTCTGGTATGGTAGCAGCATCGCCATGAAGAACCAACTTCTGCCTTTTGTAGCTAATGACCCCACTTACCCGCTGGATTACAGCTACAACATCAGTCACTTTCAAAACAGCTGGAACCTAGCAGCCGGGGCTCATGTCACCAAAGGCATCCACCCCTTCCTTGGCGCACGGATCAACGCAACAAACAGTCAGTTCATTTCTGGAAATGCCGCACCCATTCTCTACCCAGGTCGGTTATCTGGAAACAGTAACTCAGGGCCCATCAACGTGGGATTGATGGTCTTGGACGAAAGCAGCCTTTCATGGGTGAAGCTGCATTACCGCTATGACAGCATTGGCCCCTTCAGCAGCCTGCTGCTTCATGACAATGGGACGAGCATGGATGGTTTAGCCGGTGATCGGTATTTCGGTGGGCAACTCACAGCTCCTGGAGACAGCGTGCACCTCTTGGACTACTACTTCTCTGCCAAGGATAACAATAACCAGGTCAGCCAATGGCCATGCAGTCCAATCAGCCGCCCCTTGGTCACAGCCCCTGCTTTGTTAGTCAATGAAGTCATGTCCGACAATGATGGCTACCTCATTGCTGCAGATGGTAGTGACCCCGATTGGATTGAAATCTACAACCCAAGCCCTGTCAGTGTCAACTTGTCCAATTTTTTCTTGAGTGACAAGCTGAATCAGCCGCACAAAGGCCCTTTAGGCAACCTGATTATCCCCGCTCATGGTCATGCCCTGTTCTATGCCAATGATGGTGACACGAGCCTGTCACAATCCTTGGACTTCACCATCAAATCCAAGGGCGAGCCCATCTACCTATTCTTCCAAGACAGCAACCAAGTTGACCATTTGGTGGACCAGCTCCATGCACCTCCCATGACAAGCAATCAAACTTATGGTCGAAAGTGGGATGCCTTTCCTCAATGGACCATCTTTGGCGATCACGGCAGCGCCAATGCCGTTAACTCCGGCCCCTTAACCCTCACCGATACACCTCCAATATTGGGCCTCAAAGCATACCCCAACCCAAACACCGGTCAATTCACACTTTCCAATCAAAGTGAATGGGATTGCCGTGTTCAAGTGTGGAACCTCAATGGGCAATTGCTGCAGACCATCGCCATTAGCTCACAGGAAGACCTTTCTATTGTCAGCGAAGAATACCCCAGCGTTTGCCTGCTGGTCTGGCTAGACCTCAATGGGCATGTTGTCAAACATGAACAGTTGATTCACATCACATCCTCATGACTCATCGCTCAATTGGTCTAGCACCCATTGTTTTCACATTGTTGACAATGACAACAAGCCTGGTTGGTCAATCAATTGAGGATGTGAATGTTTTCATTGGCACGCAAAACATGGGCCACACCTACCCTGGCGCAACAGCCCCGTTTGGCATGGTTCAGTTGAGCCCCGACAGCAAACAAGAACCCTATGCCATTGATGGTCAATACAATGCGGAGACATACAGGTACTGTGCTGGTTACCAGTATGATGATTCAACAATTTTTGGATTCAGTCACAGCCATTTCAGCGGAACAGGTCATGCTGACTTGGGTGACTTTTTGATGCTACCCGTCATTGCTGGCAAGAGCCTCTTGCCCGGTGATGGCATCAAACGGCAGACAGGCTACTATGATAGCTATGACAAGGCCAGTGAAAAGGCCTCACCAGGCTACTACCACGTTCAATTGAATCGGTCAAGAGCGGAAGTTGAATTAACAGCCAGCACACGTGTTGGCCTGCATCGTTATCACTTCCCAACAGGTCAGAATGCTGCTTTCCTTCTAGACCTAGCTAGCAGCATCTATGGCTACGAGGGGAAGGTCGTCTGGTCCTCCTTGCGGGTTGAGAATGACACTTTGATCACTGGTTACCGTCAAACCCGTGGATGGGCAAGGGATCGCAAGGTCTTTTTCGCAGCCTCTCTCTCTCACCCAATCACAAATTACAGGCATGACATAGGCGATGAGGTGCCCTACAAGGGGTTTTATCGACGGTTCAATGAAGGCGCCAATTTCCCAGAGATGGCGGGGCAAACCATTCGTGCTGAATTCCAATTTGGACCACTGGATGAACCTTTGGTTGTAGCCTTTGCCTTATCAGGTGTCAGCACAGCGGGTGCCTTAGCTAACCTCAAGCAAGAGGCCGGAGATATGGATTTTGATCGGGTCAGGCAAGTAACTGAATCTCAATGGCGGAAAGCATTAAATGTGATTGAGGGTGACTTTCTCTCATCAGCAGATCAGCAAACCTTTGCAACTGCCATGTACCATAGCATGCTAAGTCCCATTGTATTTGAAGATGTCGACGGTTCCTACCGGGGACTTGATGGAAACATTCATGTGTCTGATGACTTTGTCAATTACAGCATTTTCTCCCTTTGGGACACCTACCGAGCCCTGCACCCCTGGTTCAACCTGATGCACCTGGATCGCAACCG